>Ga0066378_10000415_pt1 | contig 18504 bp, 19 predicted proteins | sample Knorr_S23_td_DCM_FD_70947 | JGI IMG/M metagenome (GOLD analysis project Ga0066378, IMG submission 70947) | Marine microbial communities from Southern Atlantic Ocean transect - Knorr_S23_td_DCM_ad_71m_LV_A | ecosystem: Environmental > Aquatic > Marine > Oceanic | place: Southern Atlantic ocean...
GTATTGATTGATAACATAGTTCGCATTCAGCCCGAGACTAATGTAGTCATCGTCACCGAGGCTTCGAGCGCTGTCGTCGAAACGATTCATGCTGTAGAGGCCAACGGCACTTGCCGTAATTCTGGAGGTTAGTCGGTGATTGATAGAGGCATAAATCGACGTTGTTTCTTGGTCAAGTGCTTGGCCACCCGCGATCAAAGCAAGGTCAGTTTGATTGCGCTCGTGCTTGACTCCAGCGGTGATGGACGAGCCCTCGTAGTAGCTATAACTTGCATTAATGTCGACGTATGGGCTGGTCTGGCTATCATCCAAGTCGTAGGGGTGATCGCTGGAAACACCCGTGTAAGAAACAAATTGCGCACCAGCGCGAGCGGAAGTTTGCAATTCCGGTGAGAAAGCATGACTGGCTCCCACGAAAACAACATGCGTGTCTGTGTCGCGAGAATCCGCCTCAACCAAATAAGTTCCGTTTGCAATGTAACCCAGATCATCTGAACTGGTGAATGCTACATTTCTAAACTGGTATCCAAGCAACAGAGTGGTAGGGTCTGCAATCTGAGCAGCTAAGTGAAGGTTTACCTGATGCTGGTTACGGTCAAGTCGAGAGGAAAAACTACCATCGTACCCATCATCGGCGTATTGATAAACGTCGAATTGATACCCGACATGAGCGGAGAGGGTTTGTGATAACCCACGATCCAATGACAGGAAGGCTTTGTTGTGGATCGAGTCCAAGTTAGCCCTGAATGGCTGCTCTGCAGTCAAATTTCCCTGCTGGTTGTTGGGCCTGAGAACTGTAGCGGTATCCACAATTTCAGGCTCTTGAGCCAATGTAAAATTATCACCGAAGGAGATCGATGTTAGCGGGTCTAAGTCATGCCTCAGAGATACATCAAAAACGTGAGATTGATCAGCCGACCGGCCGGGCCGGTCCTCATACCAACGATAGCCATACTGATAGCCAAGGGAGAGGAGGGATTGATCAGTGACTAAATTAAAGTTTGCACTGGGTTGGATCTCTATGCCGTAGCTGCTGACGGGCTTGAAGGTCTTCTGACCAAAAGCAGTGACTTGTCCCGTGGCAGGATCTATGGCGCCTTGGGCCCCACCTGCGTTGGCGTAGAAGGAACGAAACCCGTTATCAGGGGTCGTAAAAACATTATCGTCGTAGAAACCTCGTAAATTAGCCTTGAGACTCCAGGGTTTGGAGGTCTCCATCCGGGTAAGCCCATCACCGGCAGCGGCGTGCAATCCTACGACTCCAAGTGCAGCCATTCCTGCGGCAGATACAATCTTTTTCATAAATGATTCAACGGTTGTTTTTCTGAGGTTATCAGAATTCTACAAGAGAGTTTCCCAAATAGTCTTAGAGTCGTGTTCGAATGTCAAACACAAATCCGCAAAAGGCGGATGCCACAAACCACTAGGCTAGTGCCATGTTCGGCCTCCCTAGTCTCCTAACCCATCCTTTTTCGATTTGAAGGCCGGCAGCCAACGTTGGCGATCCGAGACATAAACCTGATCTAGCATGATGCCGGGATGACCAAATTTCAATGGAAAGCCATCCGGGAGATTACGCCTTACCTGAACATCCATGTAGAAACGTGGCCAAGAACCCTCCGGATCCTGCAAAAAGGAGGACATGAAAGGAAGGTCCGTCGTCATTTGCGTAAGATAAAGGGCCTCGATGGCATCCCTCTCATCATGAATCCCATAAAAATCTGGATCGACTCTGCGCGACAACCAGTAGCAGGGGCGATTGCCGTACCATGCGACCGCCCATGGGATATCGCTCATGAGAGCCTCCTCGGGCTGATTCCATTGAGCGATTTCCTGAATCAGAGGGGGTTTGTAGGTCGGATAGGCGAAAGGCAAGGGTCGAGGTGGTAACAAGTGCCCCCACAGTGGAAGGGAACAGATGGCAAAGAAACTCAAAACGACCGCTGGCCTGAGCCCCTCATACGGCAGAGGCAACTGGTCCAGTAGAGAATAAAAGATGGGGACGGCAAAGAGAAAAACCCAAGGGGCCAACACGACCAGATGGTTTTCCCCGTTGATTCGCGGGCTTTGTTCGCTGAGATACGTCTGGCCGAGTGACTGAATCACGACCATCAAGACCAGTGAGCCGAGAGTAAACCATCTCAATCTCCTCAAACCCTTGTTGTTGAATGGAATCAACAAACCCATAAAAAACAGAAATGGAAGAAAGCTGCCTCCAAGGGTTGGAAGCTCCCCGCTCGAAATGTCCGGAAGTTTTTCAAAGGTCTTACGTAAATACTGATTCAACCCAGGCGCAGTCACCTCGCCTAGGAGCGATCGTTCCAGGCGATCCTCCGGATAGTCAGCCGTGTCCATATACAAAGCGTAAGAGCGAAGCCCAAAGGGCAGTCCGCTGACCTCCAGATTGCGTGCCAGCCAGGGGGCCACCACCAGCAAGGCAGTCAGAATCATGACGGGAGTCACCAGCCAACGCCGCTTCCCCAGGCATAAAAGCGCGAAAAGAGAGGTCGGAACTAGCATCCACAGAAAACTGTAACGCGTGAGGCCGGCAAGCCCCAGCAGCAACCCCACCGAGCAGGCAACGCCCAGAAACCATCCCGAGGACTGAACCTTTAAAGGAGAATCTATAGGACTGGTTTCCAACTCAGAATCAAGTGCCTCCTCAGGTTCTGAGGCGTCCGGCTCTTCGGCCCTTGAAGCCCGTTCCAAAGCCACCAAACCAATCACCAGTAGCAGCATCCATGTGGTCAGGAGCATGGTATCATGACCTGAGAACGAATATCGCCAGAGGAGATCCGCGCAAAAGAAGCATGCCATGGACATCCAAGCCACCGAATCGTCAAACAACTTCCTGCCCAGGTAAAACACCATCAGGCCATTCAACAGAAAAAGCCCTTGATTGATGAAGCTGATCAGCACTTCCGGCTGGTAGCGGGTGAAGTTTTCAGAACGGTGGGAAGGTATTTCCCATTCAAAGGGTAAAATCCGCATCCAAAGACTCAGGAACAAAGGGTAAGCAGGCGGCGAAACCATGTCGACATGCTGCAGAACATCTTCGGAAGTGCTTAGAATTCCCTCCCCTTTCTGTGTCTCCTCGTGCGCAAGAGCAAGCGGCCTCAGACTGAGGGATGTGAAGCCTTTTCCTTCTGAAAGCTGCCGGGCGAGATGCGCACTTTCCATGGCTTCAACCGTGGCAAAACCTTGATATTCTCGCACATTATAAAAGACCATCAGGGCCAGGAGGGACAGTATCAAGGCAAGTTTCTGAAGGTATCCGCTACCTTCACCTACCTCAAATTTGTGAATGATTTCCTGAATGGATGGCATAGATTAATAAAGATCGTATTTGGTCATTTTTCGGTGGAGGGTGCGGCGACTCATGCCTAGCAATTTGGCAGCTTCGGTGCGATTACCACGCGTTGCCTTCAAGGCATCGATCATCAGTTGCCGTTCATTCTCCTGAAGTGAAAAACTTGTCCCCTGGGCAGAGGAAGAGGAAGGCATCATGAGGCGTCCGTGGCCCTCCCCAGGCATGCTTCGGCTTGATTCAGAGAGCCCCCCCGAGCGCAACAAGGGCGGGAGATCCGTGAGATCGACTTTTCGCCCCTTGGCAAACACCACCGCATGCTCCACCGCAGCGCGTAGTTCCCTAACATTGCCGGGCCATACGTAATGAACGAGAGCCTCCAAGGCCTCGTTTGAGAACTCTGTAACCTTTTTCCGATTCTGGTGGGCGAATTCAGAAAGAAAGCCCATGGCAAGCGCGGGGATGTCCGTAGCCCGCTCCCTCAATGCAGGCAATTGGATCTCAACGACTCTCAAACGATAGTAAAGATCCTCTCTGAACTTTCCTTCCGCCATGAGCTTTGGGAGATCCTTGTTGGTGGCGGCTAGCAAACGAACATCGACACTCAGCGTTTTGGTGGACCCGACTCTTTCAAAGGAACGTTCTCCGAGAATACGCAGCAATTTGATCTGCGTGGAAAGGTCAATTTCGCCGATCTCATCCAAAAACAAAGTGCCACCATCGGCTTTCTCAAAACGACCGATCCTTCGTTCATGTGCACCGGTAAAAGCGCCCTTCTCGTGACCAAAAAGCTCACTCTCCAGAAGCGTCGGGGAGAGCCCTGCACAATGCACCGTGACCATGGCATGGTGGGCTCGATGGCTGGATTGATGGATCGCCTTGGCGATGAGCTCTTTGCCCGTACCACTTTCTCCCAAGATGAGCACTGTGGCATTGGTCGGCGCCACCTGTTCGACCATGTCGAACACCCCTCGCATCGCAGGGGATTCACCTACAATGTTGGACGTTTGAAAGCGCTTGCCCAATTGCTGCTTGAGAACAATGTTTTCTTCTTCCAGCCGGCGCAATTTAAGGGACCGCTGGATTTTTTTCTCCAGGTCATCGATCAGCATGCTCCCTTTGGGCAGATAGTCATCCGCCCCTTCCTTGATGGCCTGGACAGCGGTTTCTTCTGACCCAAAGGCCGTCATCAAGATGCATACCGGCGGTTGAGCCAAACTTTTCGCCCTCTTGATCAATTTCAGACCGTCTTCACCCGGCATTCGAAAATCGGTGAGCAACACATCAAAAGAATCCGATTCGAGTAACTCGATGGCCGAAGCAGCGCTGTCGGCAATGTACACCTCATAGTGATCTTCCAATACCGCTCGCAAACCCTCTCTCTGGGTTTTCTCATCATCAACGATTAGAAGCATCGGTTTCATAAGACTGGGGCCTTCAAAGGATCCGGGCTCTCTCAGGAGTTCCATTCAGGGTTTCAGAGCAACCCTTCTGGCCATAGTGACCAAAAGCCAACGGGTAGGCAAGGCTGAGCAGCCTGACGGTTACGTGTTTCAGCATTGGGTGTCACTCACATCACCGAGAAGTCGATCCTGCTCCTCAAACAAAGGCAGCCAGAGCCTGAAAATGGTACCACTGGGCTGGTTGGGCTCCACCATGATACGTCCACCATGATCCCGAATGATGCGGTGGACAATCATCAGACCCAGGCCCGTGCCTTTGCTCTTAGTGGTAAAGTAGGGTTCAAAAATCCGACTGATGCGCTCCTTGGAGATGCCTGATCCATTGTCTTCCACAAAAAGCCAGACTCCATCGGCATCCCGCTGAGTTCGAACCGTCAGAAGGCCATCTTTGTCCATGGCTTGCATCGCATTTTTGATCAAGTTGACCAGCACTTGTTTGATCTGAGAGCGATCAAGAGGCGGGTCCGGCAATTGCTCATCGAGGTCCTTGATGAGCTCGATGCCGCGATTGATGATTTCGGGCCCCAGCAGGTCCAAGGTTTCCAATACGATCGCATTGAGTTGATCGGGTTTTCGATCCGGGGCCGAAGGGCGGATGGCCTGCAGGAACTGGGTAATAATCAATTCCAGACGATGGATTTCTCCCCGCGATACGGAAACAAATTCTTCGAGCCGCCTGAGAGACTGATCGATCGCGGCAGGATTCGGGGTTTCTGCCTGGGCCTTGGGGGGGCGCCCTCTGCCACGTTTGGGAGGCGGTGGTTGCTGCGAAAACATTTCCCGGACTTTGGCCGCTTCACGCCCAATGAGCTGAAGATGAATATGAAGCGCATTGAGCGGGTTACCTATCTCGTGGGCCACGCTTCCCGCCAGCAAGGTCAGCGTGTGAATCCGTTCTGATTCGATGGCCTCCACGGTTTGCTTTCGTGTTTCAGTCGCATCATGCAGGACTAGGACATAGCTCGATTCGTCCACCTCCTGCTGCTCGATAGCCGCACCATAAAGCCGCAGAAAACGGGTTTTGGGATAGGAAAGGGAAAACTCCAGACGCACCATGCCAGGAGAAGGTTCATGACTGACAGAGGAGATAAAATGTTCCCACTGGAATTCGGGGATTAACCGACTGACCGGAGACTCGTCCATGGACCTCGCATCCACACCCAGCAACTCGCCAGCAGCTTGGTTGCAGTATTGGATGCAACCTTTCCAGTTGACGACCAGGATGCCGTCTTCAATGACATTGAAGACAGTTTCGAAAAACTGGCGTTGTTCCTCAAGACGCTGGACGACGCTTTGTAAGCCCTCCGTGTCGAGTCGATCAATACGCCCAAGGATTTTGTCAAGAAAGCTGGATTTAAAGCCTGCCATGGCATCTTTCCATCAAAATAGCAACAAGGTCATCAGAGCCATTTTTTCCGTTTGAAATACCAATAGGTACCGCCTGTGGACAACACCATGATGACACTCGCAATCAGATAACCGTGAGCGTTGCTCAGCTCCGGCATGGTGGCAAAATTCATCCCATACCATGTCCCAATCATCATCATGGGCGTGGTGATCAAAGTGATCATGGTAAGCAATTTGACCACTTCACCCGTTTGGTTGGAAGACATGTTCAAATACAATTGCAAAACAGCCATCAACGAGTCGGTGTAGTGCTGAGCCATTTCGTGAATCCGAAACAAGTCGTCGTAGACGTCTCGATAGTAGGGGATGAGCTTTGGTCGGATCAGCTTAAATTCACCTCGCGCAAACCTCCATAGGACTTCGCGCTGGGGGCCAATGATTCTTCGCAAATGCTGCACCTCCTTTTTAATAGCGGTTATCTTGTTCAGCACACCTGCATCGGCATGATGGAGCACCTGAGCTTCCAATTCACCAATCTCAAACGCCAGTTCCTGAATGGCGGGTTTGTAATTGTCCACCAGATTGTCCAACAGCGTATGCGCCAGGCGGTCTGGCGCACGGGCCACCTGTTTCTTGAGTCTCAAGCATTGATCTTCGGCGTATTGAATGCTTTTCAGAGACTTGGCATGACAGGTCACCAGAAAGTTTTTTCCCAGGAAGAAGTTCAGTTCACTGGTTGCAAAAACGCCATCCTCGCGGCTGTAGTCCACGGCATGAATCAGCATGAACAGGTAGGGAGCAAACTGATCCTCCTCCTTGGGTTCATATTCTTCCACCTTGGGAGCTCCCAAATCGGAGACGCAATCCTCGATGGAAAGGGGATGGAAGTGAAACACGTCCTCCAATACCCATTTAAGCTCCTCCTGTGTCGGGTCTTCCAGGTCGACCCACAGGAAAAGGTTGGTGTTGCCCAGCAAAGTAGGCATGAGAAAGGTCTCCATATCCCGAGAGTGGAGTTTTCCCTGTGTAGTGAATGCAAACGACCTGATCATGATTTCACAAAGACCAAAGGAACCCATCATGGCTTTAGTATTGGGCCATTGGCAAGCAGTGAGGCACCCTTCAAGAGGGAAGTAAAGGCTGGAGGGATATTTCCAACTCAGCCATTGACAAAACCCCCTGAAACCCTATTTTGTCCGGCTACTGATTTTAGTAAAACATAATTCGTATCCGTCATGCCGAACACCAAATCTGCGATCAAGCGAACCCGAAGTAACGCCAAGAAGCAACAGGTCAACCGAGCTGTGAAGTCTCGCATTGGGACTCTGGAGAGACAACTCAAGGACACCCTAGCCCAAGGAGACAAGGATGCCATTCAGTCGGCGCTTCGCACGGTCACCTCAGCCTATGACAAGGCAGCCAAAAAGGGCGTGGTTCATGCCAACAAGGCCTCCAATAAAAAGTCCAGCTTGACCAAGCTTGCCAACAAGGCCGGCTGATCGGTCTCAACACGTTTTTTGGAATCGTTCCTTTTTAAGAAATCAAAAAGCCCCTCATTGAGGGGCTTTTTTTGTGCCTGAAGAAGAGAACTTGTCGATAGGCTTGGCAGGGTCGCCTCGATGTTGCGTGTCAAAAGGTAATTCACCCTTTGTAAATGATGACCACCCCAAAATCATTGAGCTGTTGCTTGCTTGCCAAATCGACATAGGAATAGTTGATCGTGTTGATGCTGACAATATGGGTCTCTCCGATCTGATTCAGGATCTCAGTGACCCGCTCATCAAACACATCATGGCCGACTTCCCTGCAATCCCCATGACGAATCGTCTTGATCCTCAGAATTTTGTCCCCATCTTTTTGGGTTTCCAGGGGAGGTCTGGACTTGGTGATGAGGGATTCAGCAGGTCCTTCGTGAGAGGGAACGGTAAACTGTTTCTCCTCTCTGGCAACCGTCTGAGCGGGAGGATGGATTTTGACGTTCGCTGCGTCGGCCTCGGGTATGGTGAGTAGAAGCTCACAGGATGGGCATTCTATTTCAGACCCTGCTCCTTGGGCATCAACCACCATTTCCTGGTGACAGTCTGGGCAAGTGAAGACGATGTCCATAAGTGTTTTAACGATTGAACATAATCATTAAAGGGCTCGCTGACTAGCTGATTTTAGCCCCACAAAGAACTGACATTTGGCTGGTAACCGTCGAAGACCTACCTACGATGAAGCCCCAAATGATGCCATCGCCACGTCAATGGTTCCAAACGCTAAGCAAGACTCGAAGTTTCTTCCTGCTGGCTGGCCCCTGCGTGATGGAGGATCTAAAAGGCAGCCTACATATAGCTCGTCATCTCAAGAGATGCTGCGACGAACTGGAGATCCCCTATGTGTTCAAAGGAAGCTTTGACAAGGCAAACCGAACCTCCTCAGCCTCTTTTCGAGGGCCGGGTGTGGAGGAAGGATTGGAAATACTCCTTCAATTACGGGAAAAAGTGGGATGCCCGGTGATGACCGATGTTCATACCGAAGCCCAGGCACTCACCTTAGGTCAGGAGCTGGACATTCTGCAGATACCCGCTTTCTTGTGTCGACAGACCGATCTCATCCTGGCCGCAGCTTCGACACCGGCGATGGTCAATGTCAAGAAGGGGCAATTCATGAGCCCATCGGATATGGAACATGTGGTTCAAAAAATTCGCACTGGTGGAAATCAAAAGATCTTGCTGACGGAAAGAGGCACTACTTTTGGATACAATAATCTTGTGGTGGACATGCGCTCCATTCCCATCATGAAAGGTTTCAAGGTCCCCGTTGTGTTTGACGCAACCCATTCGGTTCAGTTACCAGGGGGGGCGGGTGATCGATCCAGTGGACAATCGGAGTTCGTGCCGACACTGGCCAAAGCATCGCTTGCAGCGGGGGCAAATGGTCTATTTATCGAAACCCACCCAAGACCCGATCAATCTCCCAGCGATGGGCCCAACATGATTCCTCTCAAGGACATCAAGAAATTGCTCCAGAGCTGTCAGCGCATCCGTCAGGCCTGATACTGAACACGATCGAAAATGGCACTCATCTCATGAACTGGAAGCATCAAGCCATCAGACATTCCCGAAAGCAGATGTACCTACTGTTACTGTCTCTTTACCTGATAGGGAACCTGGAGATGGTGGCCCAAGGGCCCGGTGGATTCCAAGGAAACGTTCGAGGTGGGTGGGAATTGGCACTAACCGAAGAAAATCAAATCAGCACCCGCTTTCGTGGAGAATCGATCGAGGGAGATTTGCTCAAGGGTGTATCCATTGAATTTTTTTCTCCTGATCAGCAGGAAGGTCCATCCTACATCATTCAGGCACCCAACTGCATCATGGATCCTGTCACACACGATGCCCACTCACCGGAAAAGATATCACTCCAATCGGGTGATGGGGGCGTCCAGATGAGCGGTGTCGGCTGGCATTGGTCTCATGGCTCCTCAGAGCTGACCATCAGTAATCGTGTGACGACCGTCATCAAGAAAGCTTATCTGGAATCTGCGACAAAACCCCAGCAGGCACTGCAAACCGATTCAAACATCACGGTTCAATCACGCCAGCTGGTCTTCAAACGTCAACAGGGATTGGCGTTGTTCAGCAAGGATGTCTCCATTCTGGATCCAGGGACCCTTCAGCTCAACTGCCAGACTCTTACCCTCACGCTGACTAGCGAATCATCGGGCTTCAGGGAAATCAAAGCCTCTGGAGAAGTGGCAATTAGCTTGCTTGCCGAAAACCTCCCTGTCACCGCAAGGAGTGGGCGCGCCATTTATCAGGCAAGACCCGATTCGGAGGGGCAGCTGGAGCTGATAGATGCACCCTCTTGGAACCATGCTGGCGGTGCGTCCGGCAATGGAAATCTCATCCGCATGGAAAAAGCGGAGAACGGAACCCAATTTGTCGTTATGGGGCAGGCTTATCTGGCACTTGAGATGCAGAAATTTGATCTGAAAAGCAATCCCAAAGCTTCCTTGGAGCAAACCTCTGAACCGGTGATCGTCCACTCTCAAACCTATAGCCTGAACAATGACGAGGTCATTTTTTTGAATGCGGTCACGGCTGTGCAGGGTGCGGACTGGAAGCTCTCCTGTGAAAAGCTGGTTAGCGGGTGGAACAGGGAAACTTCTCAAATCCAATACCTGGAAGCCACCCGAGATGTGCGCTGGACACAATCAAGCGTTAAGGGCGAAGTGATCACGTCTTGCAACCGCGCTCGCTACACCCCGGGCGAAGAGGAAGATTATACTCTGGAACTGGAGGACCATGCATCGGTGACAACACGGGACTATGTCGCCAAGGGAGATACCATCACCATGGAGCAGGCCGGAAAGCAACAGCGCATGCATGTCGCAGGTAACGGATATCTGGAAATGCCTGTGGATACCTTCAACGAAATGCGTCTTTTCAAGACATCCGGCGCACCGGCGAGTCAAGCGCCCGACAAGACCAATCCCATCAAGATTCATGCTGACCAATATGCTTTTGCTGATGGCAAGGGAGCTTTTACTGGAGAGGTTCATGTGGAATGGAACGACACCCAGATGACATGCCGCAAACTGGATACTGATTATGATGTGGAAAGCCAAGCCATTCGCTCCCTGGTGGCAACAGGAGAGGTCGCTTTTCAACAAGGGGACGGGGTGCTGACGTGTCATTCCATGCACAGCTGGTTTTCACCCGAAACAGGGCAGCTTGAGGGAGCTAAAGCCCAAACTGAAGTTCTGATGGAACATCCAAATGGCAAAGCATCTGGTGATGAAGCTGTTTTCAACCCCCTTACCCAACTCATTGAATTGAAAGGCGATCCAAGAATCCTTGCCAAGCTGCCTTCCACACGGAACGATGGTGGAAAATATGTCCTGGCCGAAGGTGGGCGTCTCTTCTGGAACCAAGAGCGTAACAGACTGTCTGGAAGGGGTGATTACCAAATACAAACCCTGGAGCAGGCTGAAAAATGGTGATGGATGATACATTGTCGATAGGATCTGCGAAATCTGAGCCCCCCCTGCTGGAGACAACAGGGCTCCTGAAAAGCTACAAGGGCAGAAGGGTTGTCGACGGCGTCTCCCTGCAGGTAAGACCCGGTGAAATTGTGGGGCTTCTTGGTCCGAATGGGGCGGGCAAAACAACTTCATTCAATATGGTTGTTGGAGTCGTGCGACCGGAAAGTGGAACCGTCACCTTTCAGCGCCAGGATGTGACGCCCATGGCCATGCATCAGCGAGCTCGGTTGGGCATGGGGTATTTGACGCAGGAACCGTCCGTCTTCCGCAAACTAACAGTCGCTCAGAACATCCTGGCGATTCTGGAAACATGCAGGCTTTCCCGCCTGGAACGCCAACAACGCCTGAACATTCTCCTGGAAGAATTGGATCTAACAAGATTGGCTAAAAGTCGTGCATACACTCTGAGCGGAGGTGAAAAGAGACGATTGGAAATCACTCGCGCACTGGTAACCCAGCCTAAATTGCTTCTCCTCGACGAGCCGTTCAGTGGCATTGATCCCATTGCCATCTACGAGGTCCAAAAGATTTTGAGGCGATTGAAGGAAAGGGGACTGGGGATTTTAATTACCGATCACAATGTGAGGGAGACTCTCAAACTCGTGGATCGGGCCTACATCATCCATCAAGGTCAGGTTCTATGTGAGGGAAGCGCAGAATTTTTGGCTGAAGACCCCAAAGCCAGAGAAGTTTATCTCGGCCCCGAATTCAATTTATGAGCAAAAAAAAGCGTCCCAAAAAACAGGAGACATTGGTGACTGTCGAGACGCTGACTCGGGAACACGGTGAGGAATTGATGCTTCAACCCATGGGGGAACCCTGCGGGTTGAATCGCAGAATTCGCGAGCCAACGGTCAACCGACCTGGATTGGCTCTGGTTGGCTACAAGAAATACTTTGCCAGCAAGCGAGTCCAGGTTTTCGGCAGTGTCGAAACCACCTATCTTCGTTCGCTCACGCCCAAAGAGCGCGAGGACCGCTACCGATGGATCTTTGCCACCCGCATTCCTTGCGTGGTGTTTTCCAGAAACCTCAATCCCGATACCGCTCTGCTTTCTGCAGCTCGGGAAGCCTGCATACCCGTCTTCAAGACACCCTTGATCACGATGCGTTTCATCAACTTGGCAACCCTTGCCCTGGAAATGATGTTTGCTCCCCGAAGAAATGAGATGGGTTGCATGGTCGACATCTTAGGCGTCGGGGTTCTTATCCGAGGCGAAAGCGGTATTGGGAAGAGTGAGGCCGTCCTGGCATTGATCGAACGAGGGTACAGCCTCGTCGCGGATGATATCACCAAAGTGACCCTGATTGATAATCAGCATGTTGTCGGCACCAGCTATGAAACCACACGAAACCTCATGGAAATCAGAGGCATTGGCATTATTGACGTGGCGGCCATGTTTGGTGTTCGCAGTGTGACGCGGGAAAAACAAATCAACCTGGTGGTCACCCTCGTTCATTGGGACAAAGCCCAGACCATTGATCGACTGGGGCTGGACGAGGAAACTACCGACATTTTGGGTGTCCACATCCCACACATTGTTATTCCCGTTCGCCCAGGAAGGGACATGGGGCGGCTGATCGAGGTCGCCGCTTTCCAGACCAAACTTAAAATGTCCGGGATTCATAGCGCTCAGGCCTTGAGCGAACGTTTGATGGAGAAAATGACCCGCGATCGAGACTCGCATGCCTGAACCAAGGGACTGTTGCCTGTCAACGCCTTGAGTTCCCCATAAAATCACTCGCCACTTTGGCTCTCTCATGCATAATCCCACCTCGCTTTACAGCGGGAAGACCAACCATCCATTGACCCTAACCATGCAAGAACCCATTACCAAAGAGCTCCTTGTTGAAAACAAGATGGGTATTCATGCTCGCCCGGCGGCGATGTTTGTCAAAGTCGCAAGCCAGTTCAATGCCGATATTTTTGTGGAAAAAGATGGAGAGCGCATCAATGGCAAGAGCATCATGGGCTTGATGATGCTTGCCGCAGGCCCCGGCAGCCGGCTGGTGATTGAGGCTACAGGCTCGGACGCACAGGAGGCCATAGACGCCATTACTGAGTTACTGGAAAGCAAATTCAATGAGGGCTAGCAGCGCGCATCAGCCCTTGCTGGCTCGATGACCCGCTCGATACTGAGGGCTTTGCCCGTCTGCGGATCGATGGTCACCAAAACGCCGCGGATCATGACTTGCTCGGAGGCCACCCCAAACCGCTGAGGTTGCAAGGTCAAAAAGCGCTGAATCACCGGATCGATTTCACGCCCTAATACACTGGCCTGAGGCCCGGTAAATCCCACATCTGAAATGTAGGCTGTGCCGCCCGGGAAGACTTGTTCATCAGCAGTGGTCACATGGGTGTGGGTTCCTGCGACCAAGCTCACTTTCCCATCCAAAAATCGGCCCATGGCAATTTTTTCTGAAGTTGCCTCGGCATGAAAGTCCACCATGATGACAGGGGTTATGGCACGTATCTCCTCAATGACCTCCTGAATGACCTGGAAGGGGTTATTCAAATCGGCCATGAACGTCCTTCCCTGCAAGTTGACCACCGCCACCGGTAGGGATGTCTCCTTTTGAATCATGAGCCATCCTTGGCCGGGAGTCTGGGGGGGATAATTGAGGGGACGCAGAAACATGGGCTCCTTTTCCAGCAACTGAATCACTTCACGATGATCCCATAGGTGATCTCCTGTGGTGATGACATCCACTCCAGCATCATAGAGTTCCCTGGCGGTGGAAGGGGTGATTCCAGCTCCTCCGGCAGCATTTTCGCCGTTGGCCACCACCAGGTCCACATCCAGACGGGAACAGAGCCCTGACAAGCGATTGGCAAGGACACGTCGTCCCGGGCGCCCTACCACATCTCCAATGAATAAAAGCTTAAAAGCCATGAGAGCCAAAAATCATTCGCGTGTCGCTCAGCCCTCCATCAGGCTTGAGGGGAACCTTGAGGTGGCTGAAATCGAGAGCTCTGTTTCATGAACGTGATCGGATTGGAGTAAACCACCTGATCAATCCATTGAGGATTGTGTCCCCGTTGCTTCATTTCGATGGCTGCATGAGGGACAGCGAGGGGACGGCTGATCCCCCAATCGCAGGCACTATTCATCCAGATCCGCTGGGTTCCATAGTGCTCAAGCATGTCAATGGCACGGCTGGAGCTACATTTGGATTCGGGATACAAGGTCATGCCGGCCCAGAAACCCTCGTCCAGCACCATCCCAATGGTGTGCTCTTCCACATGATCAATGATGCAGCGCTCTGGCTGAATACTGGATTGGTTTTTGAGAGCATCCAGAATCAAACGAGTGCCTTTGTATTTGTCTTCCAAATGAGGCGTGTGAACCAGGATCAATTGATCATGCTCTGCAGCGATTTCGATATGCCGTTCAAGCACTTTAAGTTCATTGGCACTGTTTTTATTCAAACCAATTTCTCCAATTCCCAGCACATTGGGTTTGTCGATGAATTGGGGAATCAACTCCATGACTTCCTTGGCAAAATGAAGATCTTCCGATTCCTTGGGATTGATGCATAACCAGCAGTAGTGAGGGAGCCCAAACTTGGCCGCACGACGCGGTTCATGCTCGGTGAGTTGGCAGAAATAATCGTAAAAACCGTCAACGGATTTTCGGTCGAAGCCCGCCCAGAAGGCGGGTTCACAGACCGCTTCACATCCCGCGGTCACCATTGAGAGATAGTCATCCGTGGTTCGACTCACCATGTGGCCGTGGGGTTCAATGTATCGCATGATCTTTGTGCAATGGTTGAGTGTAGGGTTCTAAGCCTTTCCTGGCCAGGCGCCGCAAGCTGCTTTGGTAGTCGCCGTAGCAATCGGCTCAGTCGTAGGATCGCTGAGGGTCATCAGCACCTTGGCGGCCCGGTCGGGATCATGGGAGAGCAAATGTTGCATAGCTTGAGCAAGCGCTTCAGATCGAAAATCACTTTCTCCTTCCGCCCGATCCAGACGATCGAGGAATGCCGCCAGATCGATCAACTTGTGACGTGCATCCATGAAATAAAGATCCAGAACTTTTTTACGCGACAACTTACTCATGACCAGGGAAACCTATAACAAAAGACCTGAAGTCAAAAATCAAAATTGCACTCTGAAGAGGGATTGTGTTGCGAAAAGTTCATGGCAATCTTCATGAAGACAATCATTGCCGATGAAAAACCACCAACTCATGCGAGCGACCTTGGAGGAATTAGCCCCACTGAGGTGGCTATGGCAACGTGTGGGCTTTACCACGGTCGAGCTGGAAAAATCGCTGACCGATTTTTACCTTCTGATTGACGATGACCACAACCTCTTGGCTGCTTTGGCCGTGCAATTCCGGCAAAAAGATGCTTTTTTACACCACTTGGCTTTCAGTTGGGATGATCCGGAGGAGGCACTGCAAATACTTTTGTGGAAGCGCTTGAAGATTCTGCTCACCAATCGTGGAGTGCATCGCGTCTGGACTCGTGAGGCGGCCCCCTCCTGGAAACAAACGTTTTTTGAAAAGCCCACTGCCGAACAATCCTCTTTGGCTCCTGAGCTCAGCACTCCAAAGCAGCCTGGACTTCAGATTCACCTGACTCGAGACCCTCTCGCGACAAAGCTCATTGAAAAAAAACTGGCCGAGCTTGCCGCAGAACGAGAAATCTCTGACCAACAGCTTGCTTCAAGAACTCTGTGGACGCGCCGCGTGGCCTACGCGCTGTCCTTTCTCTTCATCGCCTGGTTGATGTATTTTACCCTGCGGGGGTTTTTTGCTCTGCCTCGTTTGCGTTGAAAGCATCTGCATGGTAGGAACTGCGCACCATGGGCCCACTGGCAACGTGGCAAAACCCCATGGCTCGTCCTTGTTCCCCATAACGGTCGAAACGCTCGGGTGAAACAAATTCCTTTACTGGCAAATGCTTGAGTGTGGGCTGCAAATATTGGCCCAGGGTGAGGATGTCGCAATCCACACCTCGTAAATCGTGCATGGCATCCATCAGCTCCTGCTCTTGTTCACCCAAACCAAGCATCAATCCGGATTTGGTATAAACCCTGTAGGAAGCCCGACGGCGAACCATTTCCAGAACAGCCAGGGAACGATCATAGGTTGCCCGCGAGCGGACTGCGGGAGTGAGCCGTCGCACCGTCTCCATGTTGTGATTGAAAATATGCGGCTTGGCCTCCAGCACACAGTCAATTGCCGAAGTCTTCAGAAGAAAGTCAGGCGTCAAGACCTCGATAATCATCGAAGGAGAACGTTCCCGTATGGCTTGAATGGTTCGAGCAAAATGGGCGGCTCCCCCATCTTCAAGATCATCTCTGGCGACTGCCGTCACTACAACATGCCGGAGCTGCATGCGGCTGGCCGCTTCAGCAACACGATCTGGCTCTGTATCGTCCAGGGCTTGTGGCTTGAGGGTCGAAATGGCACAAAAACCGCAGGCCCTGGTGCAACGATCCCCACCGATCATGAAGGAAGCCGTTCCCTTGGCCCAACATTCCCAATGGTTCGGACACTTGGCACTTTGGCAGACGGTATTGAGATTCAGTTCGCTCAACAGGCCACGAGTCTTGGCGAATGTATCGCTGGTCGGAAGGGCGCGCCGCAACCATTCAGGGAGCCGGGGACGTACGCCGACAGGTTGTTCTGAAGAAGATATGGAGAAAGAGGGTTGCATTCAGCGATCAAAGCCGTGTTTCTGCCACCAAGGCTCCAGCTCATCCACTCCGAAATCGGCCAGGATATCCCCATTCACTTCAATGGTAGGCGTCATGGTTTTTCCTGTCAGATCCTTCAACTCCTCCATCGCGGCTGGATTGGAAAGGACCTCCAGTTCCTCAAATGCCAGGCCTTTGCCTCGAAGCCAATCGATGGCTTCATGACACCAACCACAATAGGATTTGGTAAACAAGCGAATGTGCAATTTGGAATCATTCATGACCCTGTTCGGATTCTGTGAGAATCGTATCTTCATGCTCATAGCACGGAGCACAACAGCATAGCAACCTTAAGGGCATGGGGCCATCATTCCAGAGTTTGTGACGCTGACCCGGCAAAATCCCGATCGCATCCCCTGCCTGCACCTTTTGGATTTCCTTTTCTATCTGCATCCGCCCACACCCTTCCAGTATGAAGTATATTTCTTCCGTCTTTGAGTGATAATGTTCGGTGGTCGCCCCGCCTGGCGGTAGCGTGGCTTCAGCCAAACTTTGACGGTGGATGTCCGAATTGCGATGGGAAAGCAACTCCCTGATCTGCGATCCGTCCTTGGTCGTGAACGGCAACACCTCACTCAAATGCACCAAATCCATAGGGCCATCGTAGCGCACAAAGATTGGAAAGGATACCTCGAATCGCTCAAGACGATCTTGATTTCCGGCCTCAATGTTTACATTTTCGTAAATCTCAGGCTGGTTTACGAATGTATTAACCTTTAGGTTTACATTTTTGTAAATCTTCATTGAAAAATGCGGCCTTTTCAGCTATGCTTTGGATCAGTGAAAGGAAAATTTGTTCATGCCTTAGCTGAGATGACGGGTGGAACCACTGGGGTTGCTCTTTCTCAACTTTTGGGAAAATCAAGGCCCTACGTTGCCCAACTGAAAAATGGAAAGCGGCTACCCACGGATGAGGATGTGGTATTGCTCGCCAGAGCCTTTGCCCCCGAGCGATTGCAGGAACTGATCCTTCTGGCCTATCACGATCGCCTGGAGCACAAGGATTTCCAGTTTGATCACTGCAAAAGTAGTGCTTTGAAGGCGATCGATGATGTCTTGGAGCGCTTCCATCTACAGCCGGTTATGCCCAGCGACCATCGTAACTTTGAACAATTCCCGCGACATTTCGAGCCTCTGGTCATCATCACCGGGGACAAGAGAGAAACGCGCGGACGGCATATTGGAGCTGGAGATTTCGGGGTGCACGCCACCACGACAGCCGATAGTCGCTGGCTCATGAGCCTGGGTTTGAGTCAGGAAGTCGAGCACGTGATCGACAAGGATTTCGTGCTGTTGGATGAACCTCAGCTCATCGAGCGCTTCGCACACAAAAACTTGCTCGTCATCGGCAGCCCCTCGGTCAATCACTTGGCCCGCCGCATCAATCGCTCCTCCATCTTTCGCTTCAACATCAATCACGAAGTGGACGAAGGGCTGGAATCCATCATTGCAGAAGCAAAGCTCAAATCCAAATCCAAGGATGAACTCGCGCTTTTCTATCAACAGTCGCAGGAAGATCTGACCAAGTTGATGCGTTACCTTTTTGTGGGTGGGATCATTGATCCAAGCTATCCGTCAGGAGACTACGTCACATCCACCTACCACAGCATGCCGGGAAGCATTGACCTGGACTTCGGAGTCTTGTCTTTTGC
>Ga0066378_10000417_pt1 | contig 18482 bp, 10 predicted proteins | sample Knorr_S23_td_DCM_FD_70947 | JGI IMG/M metagenome (GOLD analysis project Ga0066378, IMG submission 70947) | Marine microbial communities from Southern Atlantic Ocean transect - Knorr_S23_td_DCM_ad_71m_LV_A | ecosystem: Environmental > Aquatic > Marine > Oceanic | place: Southern Atlantic ocean...
TCTTGCCATCGGGAGAGAACCGGGCGCTTTCAATCCTTTCAGAAAGGCCAATCAATCGAGCCTCTAAACCCGATCCATCTGCACGGTGCAGCAGAACCTCGTGAAAACCCGCCACAGCTAACAGCTTTCCATCAGGAGAAAAATCAAGCGATGTCAGGACAGGGGGGACAGCATATTGAGGGGGATTGTCTTGGTCATAGCGCTGACGAGCATTGTCAGGCGTGTCATCCAAAGCGCCTTGGTCGATCCAGGCCGTCACCAAAGCAACCTCGTACGGTGTCAGCGGCTCATCGTCCTCTGGCATCTCGGGCCGATCGTCTCCCGGCTGCACCGTAACCATGTCGAGCAAATAGCTTTCAGTCGGCTCATGAGCCACCACCACGGCCTCTCCACCTTCGCCACCCTGGATAAGCTGGGCAACATTCGTCATGATATAATCGCCCCTGGACCGGGCCGGCTGATGGCAACCATGGCACTTGGCCTGGAAAATCGGCCTCACGTGCTCATAGTAGCTGATCGTCTCGGGCAAGCCCAGAGAACTGCTCTCTTTCCCTTCAAGCGGAATCAACCACCCAAGAATAGCTAAGGCTATCGAGCCGTTTCTACGGATGGTACTACCATTTTCTGGTGCGTGCTGGGGCATCTGCATGTGACGAACAAACTCTACTATTGAATCCAATTCAATTCCCAGTCCCGTTCAAGCTATTATAGTCTAGCAGCTCTAAAGTGTTGTCTAGCAACGCGAGAATTAGTCTGGCTACTCAATCACCGGAACCTAAGATAGATCCATACAAACTAAATTAGCCCCACCATGGAACTTAGATCATTACGAGGAACCGGAGCGAAAGTATCGCCAATCTGCCTGGGGACGATGACCTTCGGCCAACAGGTCGATGAGGCGGAAGCTGACCGTATACTGGGTGTCTCAATGGATGCCGGCGTAAATTTCATCGATACTGCCGATGTCTACGTCAACGGAGTTTCGGAGACAATAACAGGAAACATTCTCAAAGGGAAACGCGAGCAGATCGTCCTGGCCAGCAAAGTTGGCAGTCCTAGTGCAGACGAAAACCCGCGAACGAGCGGACTTCACAAATGGCATATTATCAAAGGTGTCGAGGAGAGCCTCACGCGACTACAGACCGATTGCCTAGACATCCTCTACCTTCATCGGCCGGACAGGGACACGCCTATTGAAGAAACGCTCGACGCCTGCGATCTACTCGTTCGTCAGGGCAAGGTCCATTATCTAGCTAGCTCCAATCACTCTTCTTGGAAAATGATGGAGCTGTCACTGAAGAGCGAATACAAGGAATACTCTGCTCCCTGCGTGGCCCAACTTCCTTACAATCTCATCACACGTGGTATAGAGGATGAGTGTCTAGAGTATTGCCAAGTTCACGATGTAGGCCTGGTCGTCTACAACGCGTTGGCTGGCGGATTGCTCACTGGAAAGCATCAAGTCGATAAGCCCGTTGAAGGCTCCCGCTTCGACTACTCCAAAATGTATTTCGATCGCTATTTTAGCCAGTCGAACTTTGAAGCAGTGGATGCTCTCCAATCGATTGCCGAGGAGGCAGGCTTGAGCCTGATCGAGCTTTCATTGCAGTGGTTGATGTCCCAACCCCTCGTAGACTCGATTCTCTTGGGAGCCAGCAAGGCCACCCAGATGGAGCAATGCTTAGCTGCCTTAAACGGCACTCTCAATTCCGACACAATCGATGCCTGCAACCAAGTCTGGCAACGCATCCGAGGGGGGTTTTTCCGATACTACCGGTGAGGCGGGCATTGCCCTTTGGGTAGGGCTACTTGTCCTCAAGCACCCGTTTCGTGTACGCAGATTCCTTTCTCGGCCGCTTGAGGACAAGCAACCCTACCGTCACCCCTAAATGATCAACCTATTCTTACCCTTCCTGGATCTTCCACAGGTTGTGGCGGGTGCGTAGATAGATCGTGTTATCGACGATCGCCGGGGTGGCCAACGCCTCCTCTTCCATCGGAATTTCAGAAATGATTTCGCAACTGTCATCCCGAACGCGAATCACGTAGCACAAACCCTCCTCGCTGACGATATAGAGCAGGTTACCCACTTGCACCGGCGATGCGGAGAACTTGCCTTTTAAGGGCTCCATCCAACGCCGCTCCCCTGTTTCCGAGTTCAGGCTCTGCAGGCGTCCGTCATCCTCCAAGGTGATAATATTACCATCCAGATAATTGGGCGAGGGCGTCTTGGGCATGCTTCTGTGGTTCATCCACAAAACATGGGTATCGGTCAGGTCCCCCGTAGCCCCATCCACTTTAATGGCTAGGAAGCTAGCTCGAGAGAAACTCGTGCTCATGTAAATGACATCGTCCACGAATATGGGCCGGGGCGACATGGAAAATCCCATACGGTAACGAACTTTCCATATCTCCTTACCGTCTTCCGGACGATAGGCGCCTACCATCCCGCTGCCCGGGCTAATGATTTCCTTACGCCCGTGATTATCGATCAACAGTGGAGTTCCGTGGGAAAAGTTGTTTTGCACCTGATGACTGCGAGTCGTCCGCCAAGCAATCTCGCCTGTTTTCTTGTACAAGGCAGTCACGACGGGCTCCTCGACGCTATCCGTGGTAAATACCAGCTTGTCATCCACGATAATCGGTGTACCGCCCGCTCCGTTCTTCGCGGTATAGGAGATTTTTTGCTTCCAGATGGTTGCTCCGGTATCGAAATCGAGGGCCACCGTTCCCATGTGACCAAAATGAGCGTAGATCACGCCGTCCTCAATAGCCGGTGTCGGGCTGGCGAGACTGTTTTTCGGGTGCCTATCTTCTCCCTCTTCCTTGGTCGCCTTCAACACCGTCTTGATCCAAAGGATTTCACCCGTCTCCGCATCTACTTGAAGGACTTTCAGATCATGCATCCCGTCCACCAGTTCCTCCTTCGCCGTGGTCAGGATGATCTTACCGTCAATCAAAAGAGGAGACGACCAACCTCTATGGGGAATCTCTGATTTCCATACAATATTCTTCTCCGTAGACCAAAAGGTTGGGACGTTCTTGGCTGTGGAGATCCCCTGCTCAGTATGCCCCCGGAATTTCGGCCAATCCTCTACCGACCCTAAGACATGAGCGTTTAGGCCGACCAGGACGACACTCCACGCAAGACAAATTCTAAATGACTGTTTCATATGCGATTCCTAATTCTGATCAAAGGAGATAGTTTCAACCACGGATGAACACTGATATACACTGGCACGTAGAGAACTCTGTATTGAATTATCGGTGTGCATCTGTGTGCATCAGTGATTCAAAAATAGATTATCCCTTGTTAACTTCACCGAAGATTGGAGCCTTCCAGTCCGGGGGCAATCGCCCTTGCGGACGCACTCCGTAAGCCGTATCCGGAATTGGGTGATCTTCTGGTTGCAATAGAGGCAGATCGTCCGGCAGGTGCTTAATCTTGAAATCCTTGTATTCGATAGTCATGGCAGGACCGGTATGTACTTGAACAGCCAATACGCCCTCCAAAGCCCTCCCCTCTTCATCGAAATCGATAAGATCAGCGGTTTTGTGCCCATCGATCCAGTGTTGGTGATGATTCCCTCGTACTAGCACCCGATAGTCATGCCATTCTTCTGGGGCGAACTCTTTAACCGGCATCATCTCGACCACCCACGATTGGCCATCGCCATCGATAATGACTTTTTCTCCCGTGTGTGAAAGAATGCGACGCCCCTTCTCTTCGTAGAGCATTCCATTGTACTTGGGGATTCTGGCTACAACGTCGCATTGGTATCCCGTCACCACATCCAATCCTAGATCAGATCGCGACTGGCCGCGATACTGAATACCGCTATTGCCCTCCTTGCTAACACGCACTTTCACCCGTAATTCGAAATTGCGAATGGTGGAGCCATTCCAAGACACGAATCGGTTCATCTTCAGCGAGCCATCCGTCCGACCCGTCAACACTCCATTTTCCATGGACCAGTACTTCTTGTCTCCAGACCAACTTCGATTAAAATTCCCCTCTAGCAGATCGACAAATCCGTCAAGCCCAGGCTTAACCGTCACTGCAGCCGAAGCCTCCGGATGAGGAAGTGTTGAATACGTGAACGTTCTGCTTGGCTTGGGCAATGGGCCTCCATACTCCGCCACCCGCTCATCCGTCCGTTGACGCAACTCCTTCATAGTTGACGCATACTCCAGGTTGTCGGCCAGATTCACCAGTTCGTCCGGATCATTCTTGAGATCGTGAAGGAATTCTCGGCCACCATGATCGAGATAGCGAACGTATTTGAAGCGCTCATTGCGAACGCCCTCAAAGGAAGGAATACGCTGCCTGACTGCGAAGTGCTCGTGGAAGGTCTCCGTTCGCCAATCGGCGGGTTTTGGCCCTTCGACTATCGGTTTCAGGCTGCGGCCCTGATATCGTTCCGGGATAGTAGCGCCAGCCCAATCAAGAAACGTGGAGGGCAAGTCGAGATTGAGTGCCATAGCCTCGGTTTCCTGGCCCTTTCTATCATTGTCGACGCGTGGATCGTATACGATTAGCGGCACCCGTATCGACTCCTCGTAATGGGACCATTTTCCTGCGAATCCCCGATTCCCCATGTGGAAGCCGTTGTCAGCGGAGTAGACGATGATCGTATTATCGGCAAGCCCCTCCTCTTCAAGGGCCTCAAGGAAACGTCCGATCGCCCCGTCGATACCGCTAACCATGCGATAGTAGGCCCGCATGTTGGTCTGATACTTGTCTTCGGTGTTCCAACGCCAAAAAAAGCGTTCTCTGGCGATGGTCGTTTGCAGAAAGTTAGGTTGATTCTCGAAAATCTCGGGCGCTCCTAGGCGCGGCGGGTCAAACACGACGTCTTCGTACATCCAATCCACCGCTCGGGGCCAGGGAAAGTGGCCAATACCTGGACGACGATCGCTGTCTTCCGCATGACAAGCGTTGAACCACATATTTAGAGCGAAGGGCTTGCCCTCAGGCTGGTTCCGGATGAACTCGATGCCCTTGTCGACGATCAGCTCGGTTTCGTGGCGCAGCGAGCCGTCTGGCATCTCTTTGTAGAAGGGATTGCGAAAAATGTGCTCGAACTCGTCGAAATGGTCTTGCTGGCGATACCCATCCGGCATCTTGGCATGCCACTTGCCAAAGTAGCCAGTCCGATAACCGTTTTCCCTGAGAATATCCGAGTACAGCGTATCCACCGCATCAGTGCGGGCCAGATCCGGATTTCCAGGGGTGCCATAGCTACGGCCAACCAAACCGGTCAGAATTGTCGTCCGGCTCACCCAGCAAATCGCCTGACTGACGAATGCATTCCGGAAAAGCGTTCCTTCGTCGGCTAGCCTATCGAGATTAGGCGTTTTCACGATGGTATTACCATATGCGCCTACGGTCGAAGTCGTTTGATCGTCCGCGAAGAAAAAGACGATGTTCGGCTTATCAGCCGCGTGAGCCATGATCGCTGAGGTGGCTAGCGCAAGGAAGGCAAAGAATTGTTTCATAATTTCGGGTGAAATGATTAAATTATGTCGGTTAGCTAAACAGTTACTTTGTAGGAGCGGCTTTACGCCGCGATAGATTCTTTTCGGCTGAATCGCGGCGTAAAGCCGCTCCTACAATTCGCGATCCATTTTAGTTCTGTTCGGGGCTCGAATGAGAGGCAAACAATATTGCTTGATGGAGGTACGGCTCTATGTAGCGATTTGCCGCCCAACGCATCAAGGCAATTCAGAGAGGCTAGAGGTAATAGCCAAAATCGCCATGAAGTTGCCAGCATTGGAATCGGTCACGCTTGTTGTATACTCTCTCAATACTTCGCTGACTCCGGGGAATCTGTTAGAAACGATTGAATCGTATCCCTTGCAAACTTCGCCGCCTCAATCGAATCGTAGGGCTCTCCTGCATCCAACTTGCCCGCGTATTCAAAATGATACTCGAACTGGCTCCGCCCATCTACGTTCGACTTTAAAGAAAATCTATCTTGCCGCGAATAGACTTCATTCCAAGCCTCGCGAACTTCTCTCCAATAGGCCCCCGTCTTTTCCCAGTAAGGATCCGCATCGTCTAGGCTCGGGCTCACAATCCGATCATAGCGATCGATTCCTAATTCGTGGCCTCGATACTCTGGCTCTTTTCCTTCGCCGCTTACGCGCTTCCAATTATTTTGCTCATGTATCCAACCTGTGGGTGTAATCACAATGCGATGAAAACCTTCCATCACACCATAGTCGTCGCGAACACTGTGTTCTCGTCTGGGGAGTGGACGCCACGAGTTCTCGCCCGTCCACGCAGAACGATTCCCTTTGTGCATCCATTTGCCGAGCGCCTCATATCGGGGCGAATCGTCAACCTGCCAAACGGCTTGCGACCAGGAACCTGCCACTTCATCCGTTGAGCGTCTAGCTCTCGCCCAAGTTCCATCACCTCGAAACGTGTGCAAGTCCTCGTCTTCATAAGTCCAATCTTGTCGCCAATGCTTCATGACCATCGGCTCCATTTCTGAACCATCCGGCATTTGGAAGTGCATTACCAAAGTGTGTTGCAGGCTAATGAAATCGCCCCTATCTTCGAGCACACGAACTTCCTCCGTCGCCCACGAGTGATAAGGCCGCCCTGGCTCATGATCCTCATAGAGACCCATTGTCTCCAGAAAGTGGAAACTGGTCCTGTAATCGCCAACTAACGATAATATGGCTGCTCGGTCTTTCTCGAACAGCTTTTCCGCATTCCTGATTGAAGCTAAGGGCAGCTCTCGTGGAGCGGCATAGGTAACTGGCGTCCCCGTCGTTGTCCCGCCTCTCGGATCGGCCAATTCCAAAGGCAGATTACCCCATCCGAAAACATAGCGCGTTTCCGACTTCCCTTCTTTCTTGTTTTCGCCCAACGGAGCGCTCGATCCGTAGTCCGCGTCGGACGCGGAGTCTGAAGTCGTTTTACAACCGCTGAAGAAACTTGAAATCACCAGCAGGGACAAATTCATGGTTCTAAAGTTCATTAGCGTAATATCCACCTTTTCGAAGCAATCTGACTACGGCAGGATCCCGTAAGGGAGAACAGGCATCTTGCCTGTTTGAGACATAGGCTGGAAGCCTATGCTACTCTGTTCAACACTGAAACCACCACACCCTCAAATCCCGATCTCTCCCCTAGGCCAAAACATGCTTTATCACAAGGCCGTGAACATCGGTCAGGCGTCGATCCAAGCCGTTGTGGTACCAAGACAATTGGTTGTAGTCCAAGCCGAGGATATGTAGGACCGTCGAATAGAACTCCCAAATGGTGGTGGGATTCTCTTGGGCTCGACGACCGAAGTCGTCAGTGGCTCCATAACTCGTGCCACCTTTGACCCCGCCCCCCATCATCCAGAGCGTAAACCCATCCGGATTATGATCCCGACCGACGGTACCATTCTGGCGTGTCGGCATGCGACCAAATTCCGTCGTCCATAGAACCAGCGTGTCTTCCATTAGCCCGCGTTGCTTTAAATCCGTGAGCAGGGCGGCAGTAGGCTGATCAAACACCGGCATATGTCGCTCGTAGTCGTCTTTCAAGGTCTTATGAGCATCCCAATTCAGAAGTCCGTCTACGCCACTTGCTCGAGACGCGCAGTAGAGATTCACGTAACGGACGCCCCGCTCAAGAAGCCGCCTAGAAAGAAGGCAATTGCGAGCATAGGCAGCCTTCAAGTCGTTCTGCGAATCCGTCCCATATAGCTTGTGGATGTGATCGGGCTCGCTCTTAAAGTCGCTCACTTCCGGAGCAGACAATTGCATTCTGGCAGCCAATTCATAGGTGCCCATACGAGCCTGAAGATCGCTCTCCTTTTCTCGGACCGAGGCATGGTTCTCGTTGAGGAAGTTCAATAAGTCCCGCGTGTCCTGTTCCTCCTCATGGCTTATTGAATCGGGTGTATTCAGATTTCGTATCGGGCGATGGGCGGCCATGACGATCGCCTGATGCTCTGCGGGCAGAAAGCCATTGCTCCAGTTCGCTTTTCCATTCGGGGGTTCACCCCGAATGTCCGGTATGGCCACATAGGTTGGCAAGTTATCCGCCATGCTGCCCAGGGCATAGCTAATCCAAGCTCCAGCGCTGGGAAATCCCTCCGAAGGATGTCCCGTATTGACGAATACGCAACCTGGACCATGCGTATTGGTTTTGGACTTCATTCCGTGAAAAAAGGCGATGTCGTCCACGTGCTGGGACATATGCGGAAGCATCGTCGAGAACATCTTCCCGCTTTCGCCCGATGGATTGAAAGGAAAGGGACTCCGCATCAAAGGGCCATTCTTACCCTGGAAAGAAACGAAATTCTCTTCCCCCGGCAAGGGCTTGCCATCGTACTTTTCCAGCATGGGCTTATGCTCCCAAAGATCCATGTGGGAAGCCGCTCCAGGGCAGAAAATCTGCAGCACCCTTTTTGCTCGAGGCTCAACATGGGTCATTCCTTGGCCCGGCGCCCAAGTCTTGGCCTTCCCAGCATTGGCATTCAAGGCGCTGGATCCCAAAAGATGACTCAAGCCGACGCCCATTAAACCCGTTGTCACATTGCCCAGAAAACGGCGGCGCGAATATTCATAGAGATCTTTTTCCATGCGTATCCTTAATCCAAATATATGAGTTCGCTAGAATTTATGACCGCCCGGCAAAGCGCCTTAAGCCCATGTTCCTCCACCGCCATTCTAGATCGAGTTTGCTCCTCTCGGCCAGGCAGACGCTGGAAAGCCAGTTCGAAAACTCTATTTATCTGCTCGTTAGTATCGCCCCCGGCCTCCGACACAGCCCGTTCGGCCAATGAGGCAGCCATATCCAACGTAAAGGAATGGTTCATCATGGTCAAAGCTTGCAACGGCGTCGTCGTCTTCGAACGACGTGGTTGAGAGAGCGTGCAATCCGCTTGATCGAAATCCGTCATCAAATCTACCACCGACGCTCTGGCGTTTTGATGGTACACCGATCGGCGAAAAGTTTCCGTGTCAAACTGATCCAGTGGCTCGTAAGTCGAAACATTGTCTCTCATGTATTGATACAACCTAAAACCAGGCCCTCCTGGCTGGGTATCCAAATCGCCGGACATTGCCAATATGGTATCCCGTATTTCCTCCGCCGAGAGCCGACGGGGTGGAAATCTCCAAAGCAATCGGCTATCGGCATCGATTTCCGCTCCATCGGATCGCCAGGTCGACGATTGTCGATAAGCGCCGGACAGCATGATCATTCGGTGCATTGGCTTTAACTGCCAACCGTTATCGATCAGCTTGCTAGCCAGGAAATCCAGGAGCTCGGGATGCGTGGGCCTGCCGCCCATATATCCAAAATCATTAGGCGTATCCACGATACCTGTACCAAAATGGTAATGCCACAATCTGTTAGCTAGAACACGAGGGGTAAGGGGATTGCCTGAGCTGGCTATCCAATTAGCGAAGGCAAGTCGACGGTCTGATTCCGGGGCGTTTTCGGTCAATTCGTATCCCGGCAATGATTCGCTCAAGGTGGAAAGGCTGGCGGGAATCACCTCGGACCCTAGTTTTTGCGGGTCGCCCCCGACAAAGACGCTGAAAGGCCCTTCCGCATCTTCTTCGCTACGCCGGCCGACCCAGGCAGTGGGAAGATCGGGAACGCGATTGATCTCCCGCTTAACGTTGGACAGTTCTCGCTTCAACGCCACCTGTAGAGTAGATTCCTCCTCGGTCAGGCCCATCCTTAGGAGACGGTGCTCGAGATGACTTGGATTGTGGTTCGTCGAATCCCGAGCCGGGTTCAAGGGCTTCTTGGAAACCGGCTTCCGATCGCGTCCATGGGCAACTTCAAGCCATTCGTCTCCATCCATAGAAACTTCGATGCGGTAGTCAGCCACGAAGGAGAACTTGAAAAGATCAGGAACCTCCTCTCCTTGGGCGCTGGAAAAGAACACTCGGCTAATCTCCGTTGGCTCCGCGAGCTCGATGGCCAAGTGATCCGAGGTGGCGATAAAGCGGAATCCGATCTCCCCATCGTTGGTGTGCTGGGCCCCGTACGCATTAGGGAAGTCTTCGATCTCTCGAGCTTTTCCTGAAGCAATGCCTCCATTGGCGGACAGGGCAACGTTGCGTGGTTTGTCCTCGTTCGACCAAACTTCGAACTCATCAATGCGAAACCCGGTGCTGGACTCCGGATTCAGATCCATCGATTCGCAAACCAATCGAACGAATTTAGCGATAACCGGATCGAATCGGTCTTCCGTTCCAGTTCTATCAACCGGACGACGAACCCATTCGGCTTCAAATTGCCCCAGATTTTCCCGGGATCGCTCCAGTACCCCCTCCCTCAAATCATCTATTTCCGTCTCCAGCCGTGCTCTCTCCTCGTTCAAGGGCTTCAATTGCTGAGCTCGGATCCGCTTCTGTTCTGGCGTCGCCCAAGGAACGGAGCCATGCCGAACTCCTGAAAACGTCGCGTAGACTTTATAGTAATCCGCTTGGCTAATGGGATCGAATTTATGATCGTGGCATCGAGCGCAACTGAGCGTCATCCCCAGAAATGCCTCGCCAGAAGCGTTGATGATTTCATCTAGCGTATTGGCTCTAATTTGAGCCGCTTGAAACGCATCTTGGTTGTTCACGGTGTCATAGGGCCCGGCGACTAGAAACGCCGAGCCGATTTCCACTTCTGGATCGCCTTGGGCGATCACATCGCCCGCGAGATGCTCACGAATAAAAACATCAAAGGGCTTATCCTCGTTTAATGATTGGATAACGTAATCTCTGAAAGGCCACAAATCCTCGATTATCCAATTTTGCTCGAATCCCACGCTTTCCCCAAAGCGCACCACATCCAGCCAGTGTCTTCCCCAGCGCTCCCCATAATGTGGCGAAGCCAACAAGCGATCGATTAGCTTTTCGTAGGCTAGTGGATCCGAATCGCTCACAAAAGCGGCTACTTCTTCGGGTGTAGGTGGTAGTCCAATCAAATCGTAAGTGGCCCGCCGGATGAGCGATCGGCGGTCCGCCTCTGGATTCAGGACTAAGCCCTCATTTGAAAGTCGCTCCTCAATGTAAGCGTCTACGGAACTAAACTTTGGATCGCCGATCGCCTGGTAAGCCCACCAGGACTTATCGGCCTTGGAAGCCTCCTTCAATACCAGGTCCTCGGGCCAGTCCGCTCCACCATCAATCCAGGTGGCCAGCAAATCCGCTTCCTCGGATGTAAGGGGCTCGCCTTCTTCAGGCATGTCCGGGAGTTCATCTGGCCCCAATGGCAGGGTGATCCAATGCAGCATGCTGTCTTCCGAATTTCCCGGAATCAGCATGTCTTCCCCAGCCGACCGAATATCGGCCAACGTCGCCATCGAGAAGTCCCCCTTGAGAATATTCGGATTGTGGCATCCCAAGCACTTCTTCTCGAGAATCGGGGCGATATCCGCTTCGAAATCCAGCTCTTGGCCCAAAGCGGCTCCGGCGATGCCAATCGCCATTGGAACGACTCGGAAAACGCTGAAACTATTTCTCTGGGGCATGGGATAAGTGGCGGAAGATCGGCAGCTACCATGCGAAATCTCTAGATTGAAGTAAAACCTAAACCTAGCTTCGCGGTTTTCGAGGTAACGGGCGATCTCGGAGCAAGGTAACGGAAAATCTCGGAGCCCCATAAAATTGAAGTAGCGCAGGCATCCTACCTTCGTCACCCACATTATGTAATGGCAGGATGCCTCCTCTGTTCTCAAACCGGACGCTCGCTTTGCGCCCCAAACGAATAAAGAGTTGCCTCAACTCCCGATTGTCCAATCGTCTCAAACCGTTGTATCCGCCATTCAGTCACAAGGCATTATATTCGGCAATCGATCATGACTCTCGAAATAGCCATCGTTCTCGCCATACTCGTAGTTTCCCTCATCCTTTTCATATCCGAAAAGATACGGATGGATGTAGTGGCGCTATTGGTACTAGTGACTCTGGCGTTCACTGGACTCGTGACACCTACCGAGGCGCTGGCTGGCTTTAGCAATCCCGCGGTGATTACCGTTTGGGCCATGTTCATTCTTAGCGCGGGGCTAACTGAAACCGGCGTGGCCGCAATCATAGGCAGGCAGGTACTAAAACTGGCTGGCATTCAGGAAACGAGAATGATCATCGTGATTATGCTCACCTCAGGCGTCCTGTCAGCTTTCATGAACAACATCGGGGTGGCGGCATTCATGCTACCGGTTGTCATATCCATCGCTCGAAAAACTGGGGTTGCCCCTTCCCGTCTCTTAATGCCGCTGGCATTCGGCTCCCTTCTTGGCGGTTTAACCACCTTGATCGGGACGCCTCCCAACCTGCTCATTAGCAATGGACTCAAAGAGGCTGGATATGCGCCCTTCGGGCTCTTTGACTTCAGTCCCATCGGCGGAACCGTCATGATAGCGGGAGTCCTCTTTCTCGCGTTCGGGGCTCGCTTCTTGCTTCCCGAACGCGATCCAGGGGCAAATGAATCCGAAACCATCGACCGCCAATCCCTTCAAAGCCAATACCAGCTGATGGAACGGTCCTTCTATCTGAGATTGAATGAACATTCGCCTCTATCCGGCAGGACACTAGCAGACGCCAATCTTAGCCAAGCTCTCGGATTCCAAGTCATCGCCCTCCAACGAAACGGCAGCACGGTCTTCTCCCCTGGACCAGATACGATGCTGGAAGATGGAGATCGTCTCTTCACCCAGGGCAATTCGGATCGCCTTAACGAGCTCATCGGCTGGCGAGATCTCAAACCCGCCGAATCTAAAGGCGATCAGCTCACGCCAGAGCCCGGCTTGCCCTTGATTGAAGCTCAGGTATCAGACTCCGCTGACTTCGGAGGAAAGACGATAGCGGAACTCAATTTTCGCCAGCGATTCGAACTGAACGTCCTTGTCATCTACCAGGATGGCGAAACGCGCCACCATAATCTGGCTAGACAGCTATTGAAAACCGGTGATCGCCTTCTACTCCAAGGCTCTAAGGAAGCTGTTGACGCTATCAAGACCAATCCATTTTTCGGAGATTGCAGGAGCCCCTCACAGTCGATTATAGACCGCTACCAGTTGGCTCAGCGAAAGCTTTTCGAAGTAGAAATTCCCGATGGCTCATGGCTCGAGGGCAAGGCGTTGACGGATAGCAGACTAGGTCAGACTTTCGATATTCAAGTCATAGCTATCGAGCGTAAAGGCGAGGACATCCTATTGCCCGATCCGCACATGCCGCTTCAAGTTGGGGATCGCCTCATGCTTCATAGCCGTCCCGATAAGCTGGATACGATTCGAGGGCTTCAACAGCTAAGCATCGAAACTATGGATGAAGCTGATAGAGCAATCCTAGAAGCCGAAGACATTGAACTTATCGAGGCCACGCTCGCGCCCAATAGCCCTATCGCAGGGAAAACCGCTGCCGATTTGGATCTCCGCAATCGCTACGGCTTGCAACTGCTCGGGATCTTAAGAGCAGGGAAATCTATTCGCTACGGTCTCGGCGATAAAACGATCGAGTATGGAGACGCGATCTTGCTTATGGGGCCGAGAGAAAAAGCGGAATTGCTCCAAGAGGATAAGGACTTCCTACTATTGAGCCAGCTTCCGAAATTGGTGGAGCTGCCGCGAAACAAGCCAATACTCGCTTCAGCAATAATGGTGATGGTCATTATCCCTGTATTCATCGGCTGGATGCCCATCGCTCTTACCGCAATCGCTGGAGCCACGCTAATGGTGTTAACCAAATGCCTGCGAATGGAGGAAGCGTATCGCTCTATCGAGTGGAAAGCCGTCTTCCTAATCGCCGGAATGCTTCCTCTAGGAACGGCGATGCAGGAAACCGGGGCGGCCACCTATCTCACTCAAGGCCTGCTATCGATGGTTGGCAACCAGGGGCCTTGGGTTGTCGTTGCCAGCCTCTACATCATTACTTCCCTGGCGACCACCATCATACCAACGGCAGCTCTCGTCGTCCTAATGTCGCCCATAGCAATCCAATCGGCGGAGTCTCTAGGCATCTCGCCCTATAGTGCCATGATGGCTATCGCGATGGCCGCTTCGGCAAGCTTCACCAGCCCTATCTCTCACCCAGCCAATATACTTGTCATGGGTCCCGGAGGGTATCGATTCAACGACTACTTGAAAGTAGGCATTCCCTTGGCCTTCGTCGTATTTCTAACGGCAATGTCAGTACTGCCCTTCCTGTGGCCCTTTGAATAGGCAATCACTCTTAAAACAACGGAGGACTGAGCCGGTTCGCTCTATCCAACGGTCTAATAAGGTAGGGAGGACGGGCTCAGTCCTCCGATTCTATTTTCCACTTCCAATCCGATGGGCTCTCAACCAGCCCTGCTCTGACTGGATTATCCAATATGTATTCGTATTTTTGTGATAGCGATTCGGCATCGCGAAGCCGATGATCAAAAAATCCGTCTTGCCAGTGTATCCCAAGGTTTTTAGCAGTCCAGTATTTCCAGTTTCTCATTTCTGTAGATAAGCCCTTTGATTCCAACCCAAGTCTAAGTATCATGTGAATGTGATCGGGCATCACTAAAGCGATCATTGGGAGCCATATCTGAAGTTCGCATCTGAAGTGAATTGAAGACATTAATTCAGAAGCGATTTTTGGTTTTACTAACGGAGCTTTATGGCGTTCGCGTGAGCAATCCGTGACAAAAAAGGTCTCATCCTTGGGTTTCACCCATGTGGGAATACTACGCCGCAACCACTTGCGCGATTTGGTTTCCATCGATCGAAGGAAATACGACTCGCGCGAATTCACAAAGGGAAACAATGGAGGACCGAGCCGGTCCTCCCTACCCCTTCTTTTTCGCAAGCTGGGGAGGACTGGCTCGGTCCTCCAGCCCCTCACTCCTCCAATTCAGGGCGCCCCTCGCCTCGGGCCCGACGTAGATTCTCCACCGCGATGATGTGCCGATAATTGGCTTCCAAGCGATTGGTTCGCGAATCGGTCAATGCGACACGAGCCTCTAGAACATCCAACTGATTAATCGCTCCAGCTTCATAGCGGCTATCCGCCAGCCTAAGGGCTTCTTCCGCCTGCTCTACTGCCTTTTTGGCGGCATTCACAAGCTCCTCCGCTTCTTGCAATTCGGACATCGCCTGCCTCACTTGCACCTCTATCGTCAACCTAAGCGATTCGCTTTCGATTTTTGATTGCTCGAGTTGCGATCGCGCCTGTCTGACTCGGCCTTTCCTGGCCGCCCCATCAAAAATATCCCAGGAAGCTACAACACCCACGGACCATCCTTCAGGGGCATCGTCAAACGAGCTAGAGAAATTGCCACGCCGCTTACCATAGCTACCGACCAAATCCACCTGCGGACGATAGTCGGCTCGAGCGATTTCCCAACCAGCGTCCCTTGCTTCTTCGATAAGTTGCAGTCGCCTCAGTTCCGATCGGTTATCCAGCGCCACCTGCAAACTGTTTTCCAGTTCAAACGTGGCCGGCCGATAAGCCAGCTCGCCTTGAAACTCGGGTATTTTCTGCAGATTTTCCGGATCGCGACGATAGTTGCTATAGCCTATGCTCTGCCGTAGTTGGTCGATCGCGACACGAAAAGCACTCCTTCTCTGTATCAATGCTGGTTTAGCATTAGCCAAAAGAACTTCTGCTCTGAGCACTTCGAAATCGGAAACCGATCCCGCTTTCAGTCGGTTGCGGGCATCTTCGAGAGCCTCTTCAAGAAGTTCTATATTCTGCTCTTCCACTTCAATCTGATCGCGAGCGAGTAAGGTATTGTAATAACGCGTCGTCACTTCGAGCATGGCATCCATAATCGTGGACTCTAGAAATAGCCGCGCCGAAGCTCGCGTTAACTCTTGAGCCTTGAGAGCCGCCTTGATCCCGCCGCCTTTGTAAAGGGCCTGACGCAAATTAAGGCTAATTCGCCAGTCGTCCTCTCTCGCCTCGGTAAACCCCTCAATAACCTCCGTCAGATTATCGTCCAATTGCTGATAGTTGGCCTCCAAGGTCAAACTAGGCCGCGTCTGGGCTTTCACCTCTACGATCAAGCCTTCCTGCTCCTCGATTTGCTCAACAGCTTGACGAATGGCAAAGTTGTTTTCCAAGGCGTAGCTCCGGGCCGTGTTTAGATCAAATGTATCCGGAACTTCAGGAGGCAGATCCTCTTCCTGCGCTCGGACTGGTTCGCGAAGATCGGCAAAAACTAAGATCAATGCAGCCACTATGCTCAAGTCTCTTCGGCCAAAGACACCTAACTCGACGACCTTGCCTCGCCCTCTCATATCGCAACCTCCGTATCGGCATTTCCATGATTCTTGGCCATGAGCATGTAGAGGGAGGGCACTATGAATAAAGTGAACAGAGTTCCTATCGCCATGCCCCCAACCAAGACGAGGCCGATAGAGTTTCTAGCCGCCGCTCCAGCCCCGGACACGAATACCAGCATCATGTGCCCGAAGACCGTCGCAGCCGTGGTCATCAATATGGGCCGCAATCGCGTAGCGGCCGCTTCACTGGCAGATGCCAGTTTGCTTAGGCCCCTTCGTTGCAACACGTTCGCGAACTCGACAATCAAGATACTATTCTTGGTCACCAAGCCCAGTAGCGTGATCATGCCAACCTGAGAATAGATATTCCAAGAAGACGTCCAACCCCAAGACCAGTGAGGCATCCAAGGATCGCCCGGCGCTCTTAGGCTGGTGAAGATCAAAGCTCCAAACATGCCCAAAGGAACGGATCCCAACAGAATGATTAGCGGGTCCCTAAAGGAGTTGAATTGGGCGGCCAATACCAGAAATACTAAAATCAACGCCAGAGCAAGAGTAGGAAGAAAACTACTGCCTTCTTCCCGCAGCTGCCGTGACTCGCCTGCATAGTCGATAGCGTAACCTCGGGGCAATACTTTGGCGGACTTTTCTTCCAAAAACTTGAGGGCCGTATCCAAAGGAGCCATCGGTATTCCCGATATCTTAACCGAGTTAAGTTGATTAAAGCGATTCAAACTACGGGGCTCTACCGAATCTCGGATGGTTGCGAAACTCGACAGCGGTACTAGCGTTTGATCAGGACCCCTTACATACATGTCGACCAAGTCCTCAGGCGTCAAACGCCCCGTCCGTTTGACTTGAGGAATGACTTTGTAGCTCCGGCCATCAATGGAGAAACGATTTACATAATTACCGCCCAGCAGAACGCTAAGGTCTCGTCCTACGTCAGACAAATTCAATCCGAGAGCCGCCACTTTATCGCGGTCGAAAATGATCTTGGACTGAGGCTCGTCGATCTTCACATCCAATTCCGGAGGGAAAGCGAATAGGTTGCTCGCGGCCGCATTGTCCGCGACCCTCTTGGCTAGCTCGGCAATTTGTGCGGTATCGGCAGTGGAGGAAATAACGAATTCGACTGGAAAGTTGCTTCCGCCCGGCAAGGATGGAGGCAATACGGGGAAAAGGCGAATTCCTGGAATCCTGTTCAGCTCAGGAATCACGCTCTGACGAATATCTATGATGTGCCGTTCCCGGTGATCCCATGGCTTAACAATCACTCCCCCAAACCCTGCCGTTGGAAATGTGATCTGGAACGAATAATCGTACTCTGGTATCGATTCGAATACATCCTGAACCTGGGCGCTAAAGTGGGACGATTGCTCGATCGTGGAATTGGAGGGCGTACTCAAAAGTCCGAATATGATGCCTTGATCCTCAGTCGGAGCCAATTCAGTCGACATGGAAGAGAGAATGTAGAGCGGAAAGATTAGAAGGGTGATGAATCCCCAAAGCGTGTAAACCGCTGGGCGGGCTTTCAAGGTACCCACCACCACCATGCGGTAGCGTTCCCGCAGTCGGTCGAAGATGCGATTGATGAAGCCCCGTAAGCCCAGCTCTTCGGAGCCCTTTTTCAAAACCTTTGAGGCCATCATCGGCGAAAGAGTCAAAGCCACCACGCTTGATACGACAACCGCCCCCCCCAGAGTTACAGTGAACTCCCGAAAGAGCGAGGCCGTTAAGCCTCCTTGGAGTGCAATCGGAGCATAAACGGCTGCTAATGTGATGGTAGTGGCGATGATTGGCCCAACGAGCTCGCGTGCCCCTTCCAAGGCGGCTTTGAACGGGGCCTCCCCTTCTCTCAAATGCCGCTCCACATTCTCAACCACCACGATGGCGTCATCCACCACTAGGCCAACCGCTAGCACAATGGCCAGTAGCGTCAGCAAATTGATGCTAAACCCGAATATCTGCATGAGAAATACGCCGCCAATGAGCGAAACGGGTATGGCCACCACGGGCACAAGCACGGATCGCACGGAACCGAGAAAGAGAAAGATGACTACCACCACGATTGCCAGGGTTTCCATGAGCGTCGTCACTACCTCTTTCAATGCACTGTCTATGTATTCGGTCGCATCATACCCAATCCCACCAGTAAATCCCACGGGGAAACGGGATTGCATGGCGTCAATCTCTTCCCGAACGCTATTAATGACATCGAGAGAGTTCGCGTTGGGCATCACCCAGACTCCCATGAATACCGCGTGC
>Ga0066378_10000423_pt1 | contig 18304 bp, 15 predicted proteins | sample Knorr_S23_td_DCM_FD_70947 | JGI IMG/M metagenome (GOLD analysis project Ga0066378, IMG submission 70947) | Marine microbial communities from Southern Atlantic Ocean transect - Knorr_S23_td_DCM_ad_71m_LV_A | ecosystem: Environmental > Aquatic > Marine > Oceanic | place: Southern Atlantic ocean...
TTGGCTTGCACGCAATAATTTCTTTTTTATCAACACCAAATAATCTTCCAGTAGCTCTTAGCCCTTCATTTGATCCACCAGTTACAAGAACCATACTCGGATCAACACCTTCTTTTTCTGCAATCATTTTTTCAAGTTGACTGACTCTATTGTATGGGTATCTACATGCCTCGTCAAAAGAGTCAATAATTGCCTGTCTCACTTTATCTGATGGCCCGTAAGGATTTTCATTGGAACTTAGTTTAATAGGTTGAGTATCTTTTTTAATACTTTTTGAAATAGATGGGTTACTACCAGCAAGTCCTGAGAGTGGTAGTGTTACTCCTGAAACTCCTAGTAATTTTATTAAATTTCTTCTGCTAATTTGCTTATTCATAATGATAAAATTTATACATTTAATTCTGACTTGTTACTGAATTTTTAAATATAGTAAATATTATGGAAACAAATTTTATGAAAAAAATATTAGTCTCACTCATATTATTATTTTGCTTTAACATAGTGAAATCTCAGATATCTTCAATATTTGAGCCTATAGATGTTTTTGATATTGAGTATGTCTCAGATCCACAAATATCTCCTAATGATGATAACCAGTTAATACTTTACCAAAGAAACTTTAAAGACATCATGACAGATAGAAATTTATCTAATATATGGTTAGTTAATTATGATGGGACTGGGAATAGACCACTGACTACTGGAAATAATAATGATTTTTCTCCTCGCTGGTCAAATTCTGGAAAAATGTTTACTTATAAGTCAAATAAGAGTGGAAAAACACATTTGTACCTTCATAATTTGGAAAACGGTTCCACTCAAAAATTAACTAATATGCAGTCATCAATTGGAAATGTTTCCTGGTCTGATGATGATAAGTATTTGTTATTTACTTCGTTTGTTGAAAGAAACAAAAAGAAACTTATTAATATGCCTAAGAGGCCAAAGGGTGCAAAATGGAATGATGCTCCTATAGAGATAGATGATATGGTCTACAGGTATGATGGAGGAGGATATAGGAGAAGTGGAAATTCTCAGATCTTTATTTTACCGGTTGAAGGAGGAACCCCAAGACAAGTTACAGACGTATCCAAAAGTATTCGTTCAGCCTCATGGCTAGATAATGATAGGGTGCTCTTCTCAGCAAATCTCAGCGATAACTCAGATTTTGAACCTTCCAATTCTGATATTCATATTCTTAACTTAAATACAGGTAATATCACTCAGATAACTGATAGATTTGGACCAGATTTTTCTCCAAAAGTATCTCCTGACAAAACTAAAATAGCATTTCTTGGTTATGATGATAAGTTCTTAGGATACCAACAGAATTCATTGTATGTAATGGATATAGATGGGGATAATGTTCAGATGATTTCACAGGGGTTTGACAGAAATATAAGCAATATAACATGGAGGGGTGATGGTAAGATTATCTACTTCCAGTATGATAGTGAGGGGATGACCAGGATAGCATCAATCACTTTGTCAGGTAAAGTTAAAGATATAGTTGATGAGCTTGGAGGCTTATCACTTGGAAGACCTTATAGCGGCGCTTCTTTTACCATATCAAAAAGTGGTAGATATGCATTCACCTACGGTAATGTCCATAATCCAGCAGATCTAGCATCTGGATTTAACGGGGCAAAAAGAAGAATTACCGACCTCAATAAAGATTTATTTGACTACAAGACACTAGGTAAGGTTGAGGAAGTTTGGTATGAGTCTTCCTATGATAACAAAAGAATACAAGGCTGGCTTGTTTACCCACCAAATTTTGATTCTTCTAAAAAATACCCATTAGTTCTTGAAATACATGGTGGGCCATTTACTAATTATGGATTTAGATTTACTGCTGAATGCCAGCTGTTTGCTAGTAAAGGATATTTTGTTTTGTATACAAACCCAAGGGGAAGTACTAGTTATGGCAAAGATTTTGCCAACTTAATCCACCATAACTATCCGAGCCAAGACTATGACGATTTGATGTCAGGAGTTGATCATATAGTTGAGAGGGACTATATTGATGGTGATAACTTATTTGTTACTGGGGGAAGTGGAGGAGGAGTTTTAACCTCATGGATTGTAGGTAAGACAGATAGGTTTAATGCTGCCGTAGTTGCAAAACCAGTAATAAATTGGTACAGTTTCGTCTTATATGCCGATAATATATCATTTTTCTATAAGTACTGGTTCAAGGGAATGCCTTGGAATAATTTGGAGGAATATATGAGAAGATCTCCAATCTCCTATGTTGGAAATGTTAAAACTCCTACTATGTTATTGACAGGAGAAGATGATTACAGAACACCAATGGCTGAAAGTGAACAGTTTTATGCTGGCTTAAAACTTAATAAAGTGGAGTCAATGCTAGTAAGGATACCTGGTGCAAGTCATGGAATTGCAGCAAGGCCAAGTAATCTGATAGCAAAGGTTAATGCTATAACTGCATGGTTTGACAAGTACAAAAAATAATCTCAGCTAGTTTTTACAGCAGTGCCATAAGCCAATAATTCTGAGGCTCCTGCCATCATTACAGATGTTTGGAACCTTACACACACTACCGCATCTGCTCCGAGGCTATTTGCATCTTCAATCATCCTCTGAAGAGCTTGTTCTCTAGCATCTGCTTGAAGTTTTGTATACTGTTCAACTTCACCACCGACTAAATTTTTGAAGGCAGCAATTATGTCGTTTCCTACATTTCTTGTTCTTACAGTGCTACCTCTTGCTATTCCTAATGTCTTAGTTATTTTATGTCCAGGTATATCGTTTGTCGTAGATAATTTCATATTATGAATTTATAAAAAATATATAAAAATTAGAACTAATCTTTTCTTAACCTTTGTTTTAAAAATGATTTTCTTTTATAAATTTGCAAACATTATGATTCGGGGTGTAGCGTAGCCCGGTTATCGCGCCTCGTTTGGGACGAGGAGGTCGCAGGTTCGAATCCTGCCACCCCGACATCAATTTTTTTTTAATATCTAATTTTAAAAGTACTGAATTCATGAGAAATTTTCTTTATTTATTTTTTTTACCATCACTTGCATTTTCACAATTAAACTTTTCAGATCCAGAATCTCAGGGTCTTTCTAAAGAAAGGCTTGAGATGATTTCAGAATTATCTAAAAGGTATATTGATGATAAAAAAGTTGCAAATATTACTACTATGGTAAATAGAAATGGAAAAATTGTATATTATGAGTCTTTTGGCAATAGAGGGTTTGATGATAATAAAGAGATTAAAAAGGATGATTTATATAGAATTTATTCTATGACTAAGCCAATTGTTTCTGTGGCAATAATGCAGCTCTACGAAAAGGGTAAATTTCACTTAAACGATCCTTTAGATAAATTTATTCCTGAGTTAAAAGATTTAAAAATTGCTATCAATAAAGATTCTTTAGTTGATGCTAAAAACAAAATTACAATTAAGCACTTATTGACACACACCTCTGGCCTCTCATATGGTTGGTCAGCTCATCCTGCCGATGAATTTTACAGAAAAGCAAATCTATTTAGTTCAGAAAGTAGTGATGATTTTATTGATAAAGTTTCTAAACTACCACTAAGGTTTGAACCTGGTACAAAATACTACTACTCAATTTCTACAGATGTTTTAGGAATTTTAATTGAAAGAATTTCAGGATTAAGTTTAAGTAATTATTTAGAGAAAAATATTTTCAGTCCATTAGAGATGGTTAATACTTTCTTTGAAATTCCTAAAGAAAAAGCTGATAGATTTTTACCTAATCACGCTTATAATCGATCTACAAAAAAAATTAATACAACAGACTCAGGTACATTTGAGGACTCTAAAAATATAGAAGGTTCAGCAATGAGTAATTATTATGATGTCAACTTTTACTCAGGAGGTGGAGGCCTTGTATCAACAGCGTATGATTATATGATTTTTTCTGAATGCCTTAGAAATGGAGGTGAGCTTAATGGAAAAAGAATTATTGGTTCTAAAACTTTAAAGTATATGACAAAAGGGCACTTACCAGCATCTATTCAAGGGATTGGTAGGGGCGAATCTCCAAATGATCCCACAGTTTCTGCTAGAACATTTGGTTTAGGATTTGGGATTATTAATTCTCCTGAAACTCTTGGTGTTATTGGAAGTAAAGGAATTTATAGTTGGGGTGGTGCTGCTGGTACAATTTTTTGGATTGATCCTGTTGAGGAAATTGTTGTTGTATCTATGATTCAATTGATGCAATCTCCTTGGACTCTAAGAAATGATTTGAAAGTTGCTACCTACCAGTCTATAGTCGACTCATTTGAGTAATTAGAGTACTTTTATAATTTTTTCAATTTAAAATTTCTCCAACGTACTTTAACGTCATCTCCTGAGTGTATTTGAAGAGCGATAGACCCTTTTCCATTCCCTATTATTTCATCGCTTAGATTAATCATTTCTTTCCCATTTAACCAAGTCATTACTTTACTACCATCAACCATAATTTTCATTGTATTCCAATCTCCATCCTTTAAGTTTTCATCTTTTGGATCAGGTTTTGCTAACCATCCTCTTCCGTAGGACTCATAAATTCCACCTGTATGCAATCCTGAGGGTGCAACCTCTACTTGCCAACCATTTATTATTATTCCATCAAGAGTTGATCTAAAAAAAACACCACTATTTCCATTCGACTCCTGTTTAAACTCAAGAGTTAATATAAAATTATCATAATATTCGTTGGTAGATAAGTATCCATATTCTTTATCCGGTCCATTTTCACAGACCAAGTCACCATTTTCTACATACCATTTTTCAGTTCCATGTATTTTCCATCCTGACAAGTCAATTCCATTAAATAAAGAAATTAATTCTTCTTTTTCTTGACCAATCAAGGGTTTAGAAAAAATAAGAAAGGACACTAAAGAAAATATAAATTTATTCTTCATAATTATTTCTTTTATCTAAATATAAAGAATTATTGAGTTTAAATTTTGCATCTTTAAATGTTTAAATATATCTATATATTATCAGTTTTTTTTATAGTCAATTATTTCTATATTAACCCTATAAACTTGAATAACTAATTATGAGAATATTTATATTATTATTTGTGGCGTTTATTTCGAATGCACAACAAAAAGCAAACTTTAAGGCGGCTGAGAAGTTCAGTCAAGAAAATTTATCTAAAATGCTAAAAAGTACTTCTGTCTCACCAAATTGGTTTAAGGATAGTGATAGATTTTGGTACTCATACACGACATCATCCGGAAAAAAATTTTATATGGTTGACCCAGTAAAAAGGTCTAAATCAAAACTTTTTGACAACCTAGAATTTTCAGCCAAGCTTAGTGAGCTGACTAGAAGACCAGTAAATCATAATAACCTAGAGCTTAATGAATTAGAATTGAACGATGACAACAGGACTCTCACGTTTCAAATAGATAGCATTGAATATATGTATGATATTTACAACAAATCACTTAAAAGAGGAGATACAATACCAGAAGAGGAAGATAATGATTGGGCATCGTATGCACCAGATTCATCTTACATGGTTTTTGCTAAAAATCATAATCTCTTTATAATGGAGGTTGGAGACCAAGATAGTGTAGAAATTCAGCTAACAGAAGATGGAGAAAGATGGTTTTCTTATCAATGGAGGCAGGGAGATACAACGTCAGATAAGAGGATGAGGGCCAGAGCAACATGGTTTAAAGACTCCAAAAAAATCTATTCAAACAGATCTGATGCTAGGAAAGTAGATGAGCTATTTGTAATTAATACATTAAAAGATCCAAGGCCTGAGCTTGAAGTTTATAAGTACGCAATGCCTGGTGAGATGAATGTTCCTCAGGAGGTCCTAGAAATATTTGATATAGATAAAAAATCTAGAATTACAGTTGAAGAGGATAAGTATATTGATCAAACTATTTCACTTTATTTAACTCAGGAAAATTCGGATAGGTTGTATATGGTTCGATTAAACAGGACAAGTGATACCCTAGACGTTTCATACGTTGATACAAAGGATGGGTCCATCAAGTTTTTATTTGAAGAGGTGAATCATCCTTACCATAACTGGAATTATAGACAGCTTTCGGTTTTGAATGAGGGCAAGGAGTTAATCTACTGGTCAGAGAAAAATGGATGGGGTCAATTATACTTGTATGATGGGAACACTGGAAGATTAAAAAATAAAATTACAAATGGAGGGTATTTTATTACTGGAAGGATTCAGGATATTGATACTCTAGGTAGAAAGGTTTACTACCAGGCTTTTGGAAGAGAGAAAGATGTTGATCCGTATTATAGTATGGTGTATAGCTCAAATTTTGATGGTTCTGGAATGAAATTACTCACTAAAGAGAAATTTAATCATAGGGTAAACTTCTCAGAGTCAAGTAAATACTTTGTAGATAATTACTCTGCAGTAGATAAGGTTCCAACTTCTGTACTTAGAGATGCTTCAGGAAATATTTTAATGAATTTAGAAGAAACAGATCTCTCCCTACTTTATCATGCAGGTTGGAAGATGCCAGAAAGATTTAAGGTCAAGGCTGATGATGGAATTACTGACTTGTACGGTGTAATGTATAAGCCTTTTGATTTTGATCCTAATAAGAAGTATCCAATCATATCCTATGTTTACCCTGGACCACAAGTTGAATCTTTTAGGAATGATTTTACCATTTCAGGAAGATATAATACCGCAATTGCTCAGCTAGGTTTTATCGTTGTCAGCATGGGTCATAGAGGTGGTAGTCCCATGAGATCTAAGTATTATCACACCTTTGGTTATCAAAATTTAAGAGATTATGCGCTTGCTGACGATAAGAGGTCACTTGAGCAACTAGCCGAGAGGCATTCTTGGATAGACCTTGAAAATATTGGTATTTTTGGGCACTCTGGTGGTGGTTTTATGTCTACCGCAGCCCTTCTCACTTACCCTGATTTCTATGATGTAGCCTGCTCTTCTGCCGGTAACCATGACAATAATATATATAATAAGTGGTGGAGTGAGACACACAATGGTGTCAAGGCTGTGTACACTACTGAGAAGGATGAGGATGGTAACGAGACCCAAAAATTATCTTGGGACGCAAAGATTAAAACGAATCAGTCTCTTGCTAAAAATATGAAAGGCCACTTGTTGTTAACACACGGTAATATAGACAACAATGTGCATCCTACGAATTCACTTCGTCTTGCTGATGAATTGATTAAGGCAGGGAAGAGGTTCGACATGATGATTTTCCCCGGAAAGAGACATGGGTACGGTAGTTTTAGAAGCTATTACGAGAAGATGATGTGGTATTATTTTGCGGAGCACCTGCTCGGTGATTACAGGGATAATGTTGATATTAATCTTCCAGACTCGGATAAGTAAAAAATCAAATATTTAATGCTAAAATAATTAGTATTTACTAAAATAATTAGTAATTTTAACTCCTTTTGCAAATTTCAAATTGAGTTAAATATGAAGACTACAAAACCCTCGTTAGAGAGAACAGAAAGCTTTCGTGATTTACCTTTTTATTCTCAGTCTGTTCCTGCTGGTTTTCCTTCTCCTGCAGATGATTTTTTAGAGTTTGATTTATCTCTAGATAAAAAACTTATAAAGCATCCAAGTGCCACTTTTTTTGTTCGAGTAAGTGGTACATCTATGATAAACGCTAAAATTTTTGATGGTAGCATACTGCTAGTTGATAGGGCAGAGAAGATAAAAAGTGGAGACATAGTACTCGCAGTAATTGATGGTGATTTTACTGTGAAGAGATACAGAAAGATAGGTGATAGTGTTTTCTTATACCCAGAAAATAAGAATATGAAGCCAATTAAAATTATTGATGGCTCAGAGTCCTATGTGTGGGGTAAAGTTATGTGGTCTTTTAATAGGGTGTGATGATAGCTCTTGTAGATTGTAATAATTTTTATGCCTCTTGTGAACGGATATTTAGGCCTCACCTCGCAAAAAAACCTGTTGCAGTACTTTCTAATAACGACGGATGTGTAATAGCTAGATCTAACGAGTCTAAGTCTCTAGGTCTCAAGATGGGTGAGCCTATTTTTAAGAAGAGGTATCTTGTAGACAGACACAATATCCACCTCTTCTCATCAAATTTTGCTCTGTATGGAGATATATCCAAAAGAGTTTTCGACATAGTTGCTAGAGATGTGCCTGCGTATGAGATATATTCAATAGACGAGGCATTTTTAGATTTTAGTGGCATAAAAGATCCTTATAATTATGCTATACATTTAAGAGATAAGGTAAGAAGGTGGACAGGGGTTCCCATATCTATAGGAATATCTTATACAAAGACTTTATCCAAGGTTGCTGGACATATTGCAAAAAAGTCTGATGATGGAGTCTGTTACCTTAAAGATAAAAGTCAGATATCTGATATATTAGGTAAGCTACCTCTAGACGAGATATGGGGGGTGGGTGTGAGGTACGCAATAAAGCTTAAAAAGTATGGTATCCATACGGCAAGCGACCTTCTTGAGTGTGACGAGACTTGGGTTAGAAAGATGATGAATGTTGTTGGACTCAGAATGGTGAGGGAGTTGAAGTGTATACCTCACTTTAATTTGGAAGAAGACCGTAGCATGAAAAAGAGTATATGCACATCCAGATCTTTTTCTGTCGAGGTAAAAGAATATTCTCGCATGTCAGAGTATGTGAGTATGTTCGCCTCTAGATGTTCTGAAAAGTTACGTTCTGAGCAGGCATGTGCCAGATCGATAAGCGTATTTATGTACACGAATAGGTTCAGGCCTAGAGCTAGGCAGTATTCAGGATATTTTTCCATGGATTTTCACACTGCGTCAAGTGATGCTATCACGGTTACTAAGCTTGCAATAGAATGCCTTAAAAAAATATTTAAGTCAGGGTATTCGTATAAAAAAGCTGGTGTCACACTTTCTGGTATAGTTCCAAGAAATCAAGTTCAGCTCAGTTTATTTGACTCTTCGGATAGGAAGAAATCGGATAAGCTTATGGAAACAATGGACGCCATTAACGGTAATATGGGAAGAGATATTCTAAAATTGAGTTCTTCTGGAATAAATAATAAGTGGAAGATAGGTAAGGAGAGGTTATCTCCTTGCTATACAACTCGATGGTCCGACATACTTAAGATTAAAGTATGAAAGGAAATACAGCCTTTCTTTCTACAGGGTAGTCTGGGAAAGTTTCCTTATACCATCTGTGATGTGAGAGAGCTCTTGGTACAAGATTGAAGAATGTCCAAAGGAAGAATGCTAGTCCAGCAATACTCCAGGTCATTATAGCAAAACCTAACCACTCAACAATCTCTCCAAAAAAGTTAGGACAGGATATATACTTAAAAAAGCCAGCTTTTGGAATAACGTATCCTTTCTCCTTACCTTTTCTAAGACTTATGAGATATGAATCAGATTTATTATTGACATAGAAACCAAATAAAAAGACAGAGAGACCGATGATAAACTCAGGTGATGATAACCATGACACGGAGTAGTCGTAATTGACGCTCCCAAAGTAGATACCGTTAACAAGTCCATTGACGATATTGAATAAGAATGCAAGAAATGCAATAAGAAGGGGCATTTTTTTCTTTTTGGTTTTTATTCTAAGTGGAAATATTACGCTTCTATTAAAGTAGTGAATAGCCCACAGAATAATGAAAAACATGGTCACATCGGACACTGCATTATCGCTATTAAAAACAATAAGCGGACACACCATAAGAGCAGGAAGTTCCATGACAATCCAAGCTATTTTATTGTCAATTAATGGCCCCCATTTATTTGATGTATGTCTACCGTATGGAGCATCATACTTTAAAATAAAAGGAAATGATATGATACCAATTATAATCCAGGAGTAAACAAAAATTTCATAGTTATCCATATATGCTATCTTTTACAGTTTTTTCTAAAGAGCTAATCTTTAAACCTAGTTCTTTTTTTGCCTTTGAATTATCAATGTTTCTTGGAAAGTCAATTATATTTTCAATGGACTCTTTGGTTAGATTTTCAAGACCAGGGAATAGTCTTCCATTAATTTCCGCTGCTTTTTTTAGAAAACTTATTGGAAATAAGGATAGTAGTGGAATATTCATTTTCACAAAAAATTTAGGAAAATATATTACTTTTTTCTTTTTCTCTTGATAGTTTTTTACAGCTTCATGAATCTCCCTAAATGATCTATACTTACCCGATATCAGGTAAGACTCTCCGTCTCTTCCTTTTTTAATTGATGCGTATATAGACTTTGCGAGGTCTTCAACATCAATGACATCTAATCCGCCATTGACCAAGAAAGGAAGTTCCCCTTTATGGAGTGATTTGACTATTTTCCCTAGTCTTGATGGTTTAAAATCATATTTCCCAAGGACTGATGTTGGGTTGATCGATACCTTCTCAATTTCTGGAGCATTAATAACAAGGTCTTGTGCCATTGCCTTAGTGAGGTCGTATGTGTTTCCTTTTTTAACAAGTTCTCTAGTCTCATCAAATTTTTCTGATGAAGACTTCTTGTTATAGGCATTAACAGAACTTATAAAAATGAATTTTTTTACCTTATGCTTTATACATGTCTCCAGCAAATTTTTTGTTCCAATATAATTTACTTGGAAAACTTCATCATAAGACTCGAATCCAATGGATATCATAGCGGCAGAATGTACAACTACTTCACATCCCTTACAGAATTCCTCTAGTATGGGTTTATTATCTAAATCACCGTAAAACTTTTTTGAATCTAGCTCATTAGTATAATCAGTATCTTTCCTCAAGAGAATATTAAGCTTATCTCCTTTTTTTAGTGCTTCCTTACAGAAATTGTATCCGACAAGTCCTGATGATCCGGTCACTCCAATTCTCATTCTTTAATATATTTTTTAAAAGTAGAGCTAACTTTTATCTCTATATCCTCTGCAATATTCTTAAATAAAATTTTAGGAATTTTAATTTTATAATCTTTTAGAAGAACTTTGAAAGTTGTAGATATTATAATTTTTTCACCATCTTCTAGGAAATCAATTGGTATATTAATTTCATTAGTCTTACCATGAAGAGTTAATTCTCCAATTGCAGATTCTCCTTTAATTTTTCCTTTAAATATACATTCAGGATATAAGTCTGTCTCCAAGTAACTGTCGTTGAAATGTTTTTGCATTAGCTTATTAGGAAACTCAAAAGCTGACACAGGAATCTTAATTAGAAACTCCCTGGTTTCCATATCTATTGCACCAATTGCTTCTGTATTGACTGCTTGAATGTCTTCTAAAGGAGCATAAGAGTAAAATGCAATATTAGAAGATTCAATTATGAACCTTTCATTTGAAAGTGGAAGAAAATAAAGAAAAGTTAGAAGAATTAATCCCATGATTTATCAGATTCTTTTTCTCTAGAAAACTCTCTGAGGATATTAAATCCAAAACATATCTGACCTTTACCCCAACTCTTATCTGTTTCAAATAAAAATCCCTGCTCGTTCATTGCAGATGAGTTTGAGAAATGAAACTGGAAGACATGTCCACCTGTTTCTATATCTATACCAATACCAAGCGAGTTATAGTTCGTTTTAAAAATATCTGTATAAGCCTGACTTCCGTCGTCAATATGTTTAAGTCTGTAGTGGTACTCAGCTGTAAGTGCCACCCTATTACCGAGCATGTATCTTGCTGATAGCCCCAAGCTTGAAAATATTTTTTTATCGTAATTGTAGTATTCGTGAATCATTAGGCTTGGAGATGCTTGAACTGATACCTTTCCAATTTTCTTAGCAACTAATATTTTATTAATTATTCCTAGTCTCTGCATGAAAGGGATTTTAGATCCATACCTTAATGTCTCGACAGAGGATGCAAAAAGATACTGGATAGATATAGGAATGCTATTATCAGTAGTTTGTCTTAGGAATGAAAATCTAGAAAAAATATCGTAAGTTTTTTTGTATGAACTCCTACCAAAACCGACCATTATATCATCTGTAATTCCGTAGTCATATCCTATCCTAATCTGTGCTTTATCTAATCCAAAAATATCGTAGAATCCTTCTTCTATAGTTCCAAATCTATGTGATATCCTAAACTCTCCAACACTTTTTGGTATCATCTCGACTGTATGTCCATTTATAATTCTGGTTGAGCTGAAAGTAGTTGTTACTGGCCTTGCACTTTCTTTTGTAGACCCTAAGATATCTTCTAAAGATTCCTGAGAATAAATGTTCATTGATACAGAGAGGAAAATTATAATAAGTAGTCTCATCTAGATATATTTGTTCTAATTTAACTATTAATACAGTCATATGGAAGTAAAGGTTTCTATGTCGTATCTTGATGATGAAAAATACAGTGTAAAAAACATATCAGGAAATGAATTAGTTGTAGATATGTATGAAAAAGGGAAGAAAGAAAACTTATCCCCGATGGAGCTTCTTCTTTCAGCTGTCACTACTTGTGCAGCAGTAGAAGTTGTGTCAATGATTAAGAAGAGAAGAAGAGACTTTAAAGATATCAAGGCAGAGACTTCAGGAGTGAGAGCTGATACACATCCGATGTACTACAAAAAAATTAATGTCAAGTATATTATCTACTCTAAAGATTTAAAGGATAATGAGGCAGATAGGTTTATAAATCTAGCCCTAACTAAGTATTGTTCAGTAGGCTCATCAATCAGGAAAGATACTGAGGTAAAGCACTTTTTTGAGATAATTAGATAAAAAGTCAGTTTGGAGGGATTAGTATAACATATTAATTAGATTGACTTTCTAAGATTTTCTAATTTTACTAGAGCATCGTCCTTCTTCTTTCTCTCAATATCTACGACACTTTCTGGAGCATTATCAATAAAGTTTTTATTTGACAGTTTCCTTTCTACTGACTTTAGAAATCCTTCCAAGTACTCAATTTGTTTTAGCGTGTCATCTTTTGAGTCTTCAGATTTTTCTACAGCTAAACATAAAGTGTCTTTCCCTGATATAAGGGAAGGATAGTTATTTGGAATTTCATTCACAAATTGAAGTTTTTTTGTCTTTGATAGCTTCTCAATTAAATCTATGTACTTATTAAAATTAAATTCTGATTTCTTGTTTAACATAACCTCAACTACATCAATTTGTTTTATTTTATTATCAGACTTAAGCTTCCTAAGTCCTGTAACTATCTCAAAAATTTTCTTAAAATCTTGATTTAGTTTAGTATTAAATTTTTCAGCATTAGGATACTCAGATATCATGATGTAATCCCTTTCCTCATCTATCTGATTCCAGAGCTCTTCAGTTATGAAAGGCATGAAAGGATGGAGCGTCTTTAAAGTTTTTTCAAGAACTGATATTGTTCCAGTTCTTGTGTTATCCGTTATGGTACTATCTTTTATAATTTCTAGGTACCAGCTACAGAAATCATCCCATATGAATGTATATAATGATAAAAGTGCATCTGATATCCTATACTTTGAGAAATGATCTTCGACTTCACTCAACACCTCATTAAATCTAGAATTTATCCATTCTATTGCGAGAGATTGGTCTTTTCCTTCATCTGACACTTCAAGAGTCTGAATAAGTCGGAACGCATTCCAAAGCTTATTGGAGAAGTTTCTTCCCTGCTCGCAAAGTTTCTCATCGAATAGGAGGTCGTTCCCTGCAGGTGCACTGAAGAGCATCCCCGCCCTGACTCCGTCTGCCCCATACTTTTTCATGAGCTCTATTGGATCTGGAGAGTTTCCTAGAGATTTTGACATCTTCCTCCTCTGCTTATCTCTTACTATACCAGTGAAGTATACGTTTTTGAATGGCATCTCACCCCTATACTCATAGCCTGATATAATCATCCTTGCTACCCAGAAGAAAATAATCTCTGGGGCAGTAACTAGGTCTGAGGTAGGGTAGTAATATTTTATCTCCTCATTATCTGGTTTATTAATACCGTCAAAAACTGTGATTGGCCAGAGCCAGCTAGAGAACCACGTGTCTAGAACATCCTCATCTTGCTTAAGTTTATCTATTGTGATATTGCAATCTATTTCTTTTGCTTTTAATAGTGCTTCTTCCTTACTCTCTGCCACAACAAACTCACCTGAAGGAAGGTAATACGCTGGGATCTGATGTCCCCACCACAGCTGCCTAGATATACACCAGTCGTTTATATTTTCCATCCAGGCCCTATACATATTCTTCAGTTTAGACGGGTGGAATTTGATCTTGTCGTTCATTACATTTTCTAGGGCTGGTACTTTTACTTTTTTCATACTCAGAAACCACTGAGTAGATATTTTAGGTTCAACTACGGCATCTGTCCTCTCTGAAAAGCCTACTTTATTCCTGTAGTTTTCAGTCTTTTCAAGTTGACCTATTTTGTCAAGCTCTTTTGCTATCAGCTTCCTTACATTGAACCTGTCTTCTCCAACATATAGTTTTCCGTTCTCATTTACTCTGCCTTCATCATCGAAGATGTCAATAGATTGAAGTTTATGTTTTTCACCAAGCTTGTAGTCATTCTCATCGTGTGACGGTGTCACTTTCAGGCAACCGGTACCAAATTCTATATCTACGTACTCGTCTAATATTATTGGAACTTCCCTATCAACTAGTGGGACAACTGCAGTTTTTCCGTGTAGGTGGATGAATCTCTCATCTTTTGGATTGATGCAAACAGCTGTATCTCCAAGAAGTGTTTCTGGTCTGGTGGTGGCAATGGTTACTGTTTCCTTGCTTTCTTTTATTTTGTATTTTATGTAAAAGAGTTGGGAATCAACCTCCTTGTATATAACCTCGTCATCTGCAAGGGCTGTCTTTCCCTGTGGATCCCAGTTTACCATCCTGATACCTCTATATATTTGACCCTTATTAAATAGATCTATAAATACTTTGATGACAGATTCTGAGAGATCATCGTCCATAGTAAACTTTGTTCTATCCCAGTCACACGATGCCCCAAGTTTTTTGAGTTGTTCGAGGATTATTCCCCCATATTTTTCCTTCCATTCCCAGGCATGCTCTAGAAACTCCTCCCTTGAAAGTGAATCTTTCTCTATCCCTCTATCCTTGAGCATAGAAACAACTTTTGCCTCTGTTGCGATTGATGCATGGTCTGTTCCTGGTACCCAACAAGCTTCTTTCCCTTTCATTCGTGCTCTTCTTGTCAGTATATCCTGTATAGAGTTGTTCAGCATGTGACCCATGTGAAGAACTCCAGTTACATTAGGAGGAGGGATTACAATTGTAAATGGTTCTTTGTCTTTATTTGGTGATGAGGAAAAACACTTATCTTCAAGCCACTTTTTATACCACTTATCTTCAATATTTAAAGGATTATATTTTGAATCGAGAGACATGCCTTAAAATTAATAAGTCTAGGCTGCTATTTTCAGCATTGCATCAAGAAATTTATCAATATCATCTATTGTTGAATAGAGGTTAGGCGAAACTCTAACACCTCGAATCCCTCTATCGTCATCAATTGGGACTGTAAATATGTTATGATCATCAAAAAGTTTATCCGCAAGTTTTGAAGGGTGTAGGTTTTTAACACCCACATTAGCTATCCCATACGACTGACCATAACCCAGCGGAGTATTAAGAATTATATTTTTATGGTCTTTAAGTTCTGAGGCCCATCTCATCTGAAGAAATTTTAATCTCATTGATTTTTCTTTTTTACCTATTTCCAGATTAAAATCAATAGCTGGTATAATTCCGTTCTGGTCCGAACACGGTCTGGTACCAAGATGTTCCAGTTTCATAATATCATCATCTTCGTATTGAGTATCTCCAAAAAGTGGCCATAGCCTTTCGACCATACCTTCTCTGACATAAAGTAATCCATTTCCAAGTGGTGCTCCTAGCCATTTGTGTAGACTTGATGCATAAAAGTCACATCCTATCTCTGAAATATCCATGTCAACGTGTGAGAATGAGTGGGCGCCATCAACTATGGTCTCAAGACCCATTTCTCTAGCTTTTGCGCAAACCTCTTTAACTGGAAACACTTGGCCGTTTAGGAAAACCATATGGGAGATTAACAAAACCTTTGTTCTAGGTGTTATAGCTGAGATTACTTTCTCAACTATTTCCTCTTGACTTTCTGGATGAATGGGTACATCAACAATATTTATTTTAGTTCCATACCTTCTTGATCTCATGTCAAGTGCTTGGATGATATTAGGGTATTCTAGGTTAGTCCTTAAAATTTCTTCACCTTCATCAAGCTTATAACCTTGAATGATGATATTCATAGATTCAGTCGTATTTCTTGTCAAAACAAGTTCACTAGTTTTAATTCCAGCATAATCAGCAAGTTTTTTTCTTACCTTTTCTCGCATCTCCGTCTGTTTTGTCCTCATGTAGTACGATGGAGACTCGTTAATTTCATTTACAAAATTCACCCAGTATTTTTTTACACTTTCTGGTGAGGGGCTGAAGTACCCGGATTCAAGATTAATGAACTCTACATTTTGAAGGTACATGTCTGCAATATCTTTCCAATACTTTTCATCGCGATTTTTTGCATTAAGACTTTTAATATTATTTGGATATTTCATTGAAAATAGAGGGAAAAGACTTCCTGCAGCAATTGACTTATGAATAAAATTCCTTCTTGATAATGACATGATACAATTTAATAAAAAAAAAGGCTAACAAAAATGTTAGCCCTTTTTTACTATAAAGTGATATGAATCACTTACTCTACAGTTACCGGAAGTGGAGCACCTAGGAAGTTACCCACTTTAAGATCAGGTATTGTTGACCCAAACTTTTCATTTATTGCCGCAAAAAACTTATTGGCAATAAGACCATAGCCTCTCGCATTTGGATGAATCCCATCTGTTGAGAACATACCAGTTGGAGGAGCAAAGTCATAGGTTACTGCAGTGTTCATTTGAGCAAATGGAGCAGCTGTAGCCAGTCCTTCAAAATAACCATTGAAGTCAGCGATTGCAACCCTATCATCACCGACTGCTGTAACTGCGCTAACAATTGCAGCATTTACAGTAGCACGAGCGATCTCAAAAGCTTGGAGCTCACCTCCAGTTAAGAAGTACTCATCAGTAAGTGGAACAGTTACTCCCCAAACTGCAGTTGGAGTGGCAGGGCTAACCGCCTCACCAAGGACAGCTTGTGCAGAAAGAGGTACTATTTCACTATCACTAACTGCTTGTCTTGCCATTCTGAACGGTTCAAGTTGAGCTCTAGTAGTTGCATCAAGAAGATTACCAAGTACCATATTATCCCAAAGTGGTCCTAAGTCCGTAAGAGACTCATCATTTACCAAAACAGAATTCATACCAGCAGACCAAGAAAGCTGTCTCATTGCAGCCTCTTGTGCTGTTAATGCACCTTGAGCAGCAAGACCGTTTACTGTCTGGTTAAATCCAGCGGCAAGTGCTTGGAGTTGTCCGATTGTTGCAGCGTCATCAGTTGCATCCAATGGAATTAAATTAGTTGGTTTACCAGTAGTAGAAGCTATAAACTGGAAATAAGGAAGTGCAAGTAGGTCAGGGACCGTTCCAACAACTCCTTTCCAAGCAGGATTATTTGTCATCATAGCACCTAAAGCTTGCTGGTAATAAGTTGCAAGTTCAGCAGAATTTGGAGCAGGAGCTTGGCTCTCGTCACCACCTCTTGCCGAATAAGCTACAAAGTCAGAAAATCCTAACCACGACATAAAAAACGTTGCACCAGATCCAATAAACTGACCTAGAGGAGAAACAGTTGCTCCCGAGTTATCAAATCTAGCAAAAAAACTGTTATATGCTGGATTAGCATCTACATTAGGTCCACCTGCTGCAGGTGTTAAATACATTGCCATTACTGCATTAGGAAAAGCAAAATTATTTAATGCAGCTTTATCTCCTGCGTAAGGTGTTAAAACAGAGGTAATATCACCCTCAGTAAATGAGATTCCAATAGCACCAGTTGATGCACTTTGTGTTAGATAAGTTTTACCTTGGTCATCAGCTGTTCCTGGAACACCATCAGGTCCAGGCCCTAAGTATCCATTTGCTGAATTAATATCAGGTTGATTAAATGTACTTGATCCACCTGCGTTTGATAATCCTAAAGAAATCATTCTTCCAAGAGAACCAGATTGGCCAACATCATTTAATGTGCCATCCATAGTTCCCGCAGTGAAACTACCACCAATAGTAGCAAGTTTAGTAAAGTCTGCGCTACCGCTAGTACCAGTCATGCTACCTCCGTCAGGAGTTGGGAAAGGATTAAGCTCTAACACTTCCTGTTCACATGAAAACATAGTGAATGAAAAAATTGCAGTTAAAATTATGTGTTTAAACTTTATCATTATATTCAATTTATTAGTTTAAAAATTCATCAAATGTTAGAGA
>Ga0066378_10000424_pt1 | contig 18275 bp, 8 predicted proteins | sample Knorr_S23_td_DCM_FD_70947 | JGI IMG/M metagenome (GOLD analysis project Ga0066378, IMG submission 70947) | Marine microbial communities from Southern Atlantic Ocean transect - Knorr_S23_td_DCM_ad_71m_LV_A | ecosystem: Environmental > Aquatic > Marine > Oceanic | place: Southern Atlantic ocean...
TGTGGGGTTCAATTACCTTGCAAAAACCTGCCGCTCGTTTTGACTTTTCGGGTGACTCTGGAGAGTGCCATTGTAACTTACGTAACCTTTGGAGTCATTCTTGTTATTGGTTTTGCTGTCCTCAGCCGCACCAACATTTCGCTGGCACCCCTTCTACGCAGACGACGCAAACAGGTTATCGAAGTAGCCATTGATGATGATATTCTGGATCTTCCCGAAGGGGTGGTAGTGGAAAATCAGGTGGTCATGTGGAACGATATTCAAGTTCATGACAGGGCTGATGAATTTATCAAAATATCGGGGACGATCGATGGAGCGGCCAACTATTACATCATAGGCTGTGTGGGGCCATTTAGGGGCTTTGGTATCATTCAGGCCAGTGGTGCAAAGGATTTACGTAATGCGGACAAGGGCTCCAAGACGATTGTGAACCTCAAAGGGGGTGACCATGCAGTTGTTCGCTTCAGATCGGAAGGTGGCCTGGATATTGAGCTCAATCAGCGAGCAAAATATCACGAAGACATTTTTAAAGCCGACCTGGAAGCTTTCATGATCATCGAAAACCATCTTTCGCTGGTTGAAGGCAATTCAGTCAAATTCTATTACAAGAATTACGAGGCAAAAATCAACTTTCTCAAGCCTTGGGAAATACCAGGAACTTGCGCTAGTTATAGCGAAAATTCCAACTTTGCCATGGCAAGTTTCAGCAACAGCGCCAATATTTCCCGGTTTGTGAAGGAAATCGTCAGCGCTAGTTTGCTGGAGCAGAGTGCCGATGGTTCGCATGCAGGAGTCGGTGTGCAATCAACAGAGGCTTCCGAGTTGGTGGTTGGGATCTTCTATGTCATGGGGGGGGAATGTCCTGACAAGATTACAATAACTTGCAATGCGAAGATTGCCGTTCGCTTCATAACCAGTGAGGAAGTTTCCAATCGCTGTGTTGGGGATCATGGGCAAGGGGCACTTGAAGGAATCAAGGAGCTTATTCAAAATTCCCCTGCTGCTCACATGAAGATCGACATGGCTCCCGATCAATACCCACGAGTGCGCTTTCGCTATGATAATGCCGATGAAGATAGTTCCGTGAATTTGAGTGAAAACAATATGGTGGTAAGCCTTCCGCGTGATGGAGGTCTTGAACAAGAGGTGATTCGTATCAGCGATCTTGGTTCGGCATCAGGAGAGCACTCTCTTGAGATAACACTTAGCAACATGTGCGGATCGGTTTGTCCGTACGTGGCTTTGTGGAAATATTAATTTTCGTAATCCAGTCGATCCAACAGCTTCTGCAAGGTTCTTGTGATGGTCTCGGAGGTGTCTATTTCAAGGTAACTGCTGCGGGCCATCCAGGTCTCGTATCCGCCCAAACGATGCTGCTCCGGTGTCGGTAAGTAGCCATGATAGCCATTGGCCAATTCGATGACCATAGTGTGCGCAAAGGGGGATGCCTTTTTGAGCTCCAGTCCAATACTTGAAAAGGTTTCGGTGGGGAGGGTCAGCAGGCAGCCTGATCCAATACGGATGGCGCTCAGAGACACAGGGACCTCCCTGTCGAGTGCCTTAAGAAGGATGCTTTCTCTGGCATAAATCTCCTGCCGGGTCCATTGCGTCGGATGCTTGTCGCGGGCTTTCTCGAACAAGCGTTGCGCTTCCAATGAGCGCTTTTGATCCGGGCGCCGTACGCGGCACACGATGGTTTCGTTTTGGACTGCAAGGATACCTTGCGGCTCCCAGGACATTTGTTCAAAAAGTTCGGCTGTTTTACTGGCAACACTCTGGGCAACCTCTTTAATTTTTTGGTAAGGAGGCTTCTTTGGGGGCGGGGTGGGGAGTGCATAGTTGAGGTTATTGATGTCTCCGCTGGCGCCGTTGGTGAGCAAGCCGACAAATGGCTTGTTGGGATATTCCCTTTGAAAATACTGCTTCAACCAATTTCCGTAGGCCCCAAAATAGTCGGCCGAGATGCCGTTGACTCCACCGACATAGTGAAGGGAATAATTGCCTATCAATGCCAAAGGCGAACCGTCACTCCTGGAAATACCCAGTACTTCCAGAATAGGGTCCGTGGGTCCTGAGGGTTGGCTGATATCAGGATTCCCGTAGCCAGGGTTCATGCGGACCCTATCTTCGTGCGATCCAAACGGGTTTTCGTAGTTTGCTCCTTCTTTGAGGAGCCACCTGCGATTGAACACATGTTCGGGAATGGGAGCCCTTGCCCATCCGATCCTGACAGGTTCCTCAGGTTGATGGCTTATCTTTATCACCCCATCGATTACGGTATCCATCATCCATTCAAGATAATCCGTTTCCGCATCATTGAGAAAAAGGCCGGTCAACGGTGGGGCGGAATGGGTGTGTGTCGCCGATAGGTTGATATGGTTCGGCGGAATGCCTGTGGCTGTTGCGATGCCTTTCTGCAACGGCTTGAACGCCTGTTCTGGTAAGACACAAACATCCAAGGTTCCCACTATCATGCGCGTTGATGCGTTGGAGAGCACCACAATGCGGGCCTTCAGTGGATCATGGATGATGGATGTTTCAACAGGATGCATGGATCCTGCAAGACGAATAGGCAAGTTCGTGGGAGTGATGTCGATGATGCCAGCACGTGCCATGAAATTGGAAGGTGTGGTATCTGCCTGAATCCCGTTGCATAAGCAAATGAGGAGAATGCCTGCCAGGTGATGAATCGGCTGCAAAGGCTGTGGCTTCATCGGTGACTTACGCAGATCAAAAGAGTTCATCAAGCCAGGACGATTCATGGTTCTTCGTTGTCCATGCCCTCTGACGCAGAGGTTAGAGTAAGCCATGGGTCAAGGACCTTGGTGAAGACCTGGTCCAGGTAACCGTTGGGTACGCCATTGTTCACCGATGTGGTGACGGTTTCCTTTCCTGCCACATACTGGTTCCAGCGATTATCCAAGTCCACTCCCATAATGCGAATGGGCCCTTGGTAGGAACGACTTGAGTGAGCTGCATGAAATACCAAAAGGATTTCTTTTTGGTTGGCTTCGGCAGTCACCAAAGGCATGGACACGCCTGGCGGCAGGTGAAGGGCTTTGATGAGGATTGGTTTGGAGTGACCGAAGGTTCGCTGAATGCTTAACTTCAGTTCTTGGGAATCTCCAGGTTGGATGTTCAATCGCTCACTTTCGAGGGTGAGGTGGCAAGAGGGGCGCATGGGGCGGGCGATCACGCGATAACGCGTCGGAGGTTGACTGCTTTTCAGCAGGGAAGAGACCCGAAGGTAGCAGGTTTGTGGATCCTTTGACTGCCACTCCATTCGGGGGTCTCGCATCCCTGCGGCATCATCATTGGAAGCCATTTCCTTTCCATCTTCCGAGTAAAGTTTGAGCAGGCAATCCCCTTCATACCCCAAGCGACCTGATTGAACCTCCAACTGATACCATGTATGGGCCTCAGGGGACCAGCGATACCAGTCCATATCTTCTGGATGATCCAGGCTGCCCCGTGCGGCCTGGGAGATCCCTGTTGCAGTCTCAAGCCGATCATTGGGCTCCTTTTCCAGCGAAAGGTTTTTCATATGGATGAGACGCCTTTGTTCCTCTGTTGCACGATCGGAATAGCGAGGCAAGATGCCGGACCGACCTGGAGGAGAACGGACGTCGTGGAGGTTCCAGCCGTCCAGGTTCAAACGAACCGACCCTTCTTCTTTGAGGGTTTCAGAAGCCTTCATGTAAGGTCGATCGGTGAGGAGAAGTTGGTAGATGTAACCATCGCCATTTCCGAAACGCTGGCTAGCGTTGGCCGGGTAGGGGAACCCCATGACCTGCACGTAATAGTGATCCGACCGGGACACGTCGAAGGCGATGAATGGATCGAGATGATAATGGTCATGGTTGATGGCTAGCACTCTGCCATCCGCGTCGAGTAAGCGCATGAGTGGATCCACAGTAGATCCCAGCACATAAGCGTCCATGCGGGCGATCAATGTGGTGCCCGCTTTTAAAGCCACCTGATAGGTGTCCACATCCTGGCGCTCCGAGAGTCGACCATGAATCATTCGGTGGATGGGTACTCGATTGGCGTTGGCCATGGTGTGGTTGGCTTCGGTTTCCCGAAAACTTTGGGTTTCATTGATCAAAAACCAACGAGCTTGGGATGCGCCTTCTTTGTTAAACAATCGTATCAAAACGGAACCAGGAGGAATGTTCTTTCCAATTTCAACGCTCCACGTGTTAGGGGTCTCCTCTGCCGTGAACCGGACCTCGGGATTGGATACCCAAATTTTGGGGGGCCAGTCATTGTTTTTTCCGACACTGGTGACCGTGAGCGTTTCACCTACCTGGCCTCCGACCGGAAACCAATGTTGAAGCTCGGGAGCTGCGGCATGCATCCAGAAGGATACGGAATGCAATAGATGCAGTAAGACCCATGAAACGGTCCAGGTTGAGGTCCTCAAGAATGGGGGGCGTGATCGCATCTTGGTATAAAATCTAGCTTTGTGGGCTGCATGCATCAAGGCTTAGGACTGGTTCATGGTGGCTTTTACTTCAGAAGATAGTGTCATCAAGGATTGCCTTCTGAGTCACCCTCTATTTAATTATTTAATAGACTCAGATTGATGATGAATCTCGTATCTTCCAGTGTCCCTCAAAGGGCTGCACCGCATTCGAAGGAGGCCTTTTCAGGAGAATGCCGACAGGCGCCAGCTTGTCTGAATGCCATTTTGTTCAAGAGAGTCATGGCATGTTGCCTCCTCCTATGTCTTGCAACGGTCACCTGTTTAAAGGCTCAGCAGCTTGAGGGATTAAGGCCTCACATCCAACAGATCGTTTCGGTGGACGATCATATTGAAGTCACTGCTTTTGTGCCAGAAGGATACCAGCAGGTTTTTCTGGAAGGTAAACCACGTTTTGGTCAAGGGGCATGGGTGCCTAAAGCCGTTTTGTACACCAATGGGCAAGCTGGGGTTTTTCGGTTTGAGCTCAAACCATCCAGAGACAATGAGTGGTTGCGCATCAAGGCCGTGCGTCTGGATGATTTGGATGCCAGCGCTTTTACCGGTCCTCATGAATTTGTGGCGCCTCAGGAGGAAGAGGGTATCACTGCCAATGCCATTCCAACCCTCGACGGGGCGGCAGGTGCTGAAATGGAGGACGCTTCCAAGACGAGCGAAACCAGTGAGCGAAGCGTTGTGGAATCGGATATCTGGAGCATTCACGAAGATCGTCTCTTCTTCTTCAACCAATTCAGGGGGCTCCAAGTGGTGGATATCAGCGATGTGAAGCAACCCCAACTGTCCGGTGAATTGTCTCTCCCTGCAGCAGGCGAACAGATGTATGTCATGGACGCCGCCTATGCGGTTCTCCTGGCTCGAAACCGATGCAACTATTGGTCTGGCGATGCGGAAAGTCGTCTTGTCATGATCGATGTTACGAAGCAGCAATCTGTCATTGCTTCGAGTGTTCCGGTTCAAGGAACGATTCAAGAAAGCAGGCTGGTGGGGACGGCTCTCTATGTGGTTTCGCAAATCTACCAATACCGGGAAGACTTGCTAGGCGAGAGGGTTTGGGAATGGGGTTCCTTGGTGAGCAGTTACGACTTGAGTGATCCATCTCAACCCATCGCCCGAGATTCGATCTGGATTCCTGGTTATGGGAATGTCGTCCATGCGACTTCGGAAATGCTTTTTGTCTGTACGCAGGGGGAAGGGCAAAATGACTGGTGGCAGTCGCGTATTCGAATGATCGATATAGGAGCGTCGGATGGCAGTATGGAGGAAGTAGCCATCATCCAGCCTCGTGGTCGGGTGAAGGACAAGTTCAAACTGAGCGTACATGAAGAAGTGCTCAGGGTGATCAGTGAGTCCAGAGAACCTGAATTGATGACTCGGCTGGAAACCTATGACTTAAGTGTTCCAGCCAAACCCATCCGGTTGGGGCAGGTTGAACTTGGAAAAAATGAAAGCCTCTTTGCCACTCGTTTTGACGGGGATAAAGCCTACATCGTGACCTTTCTCAGAGTCGACCCCCTGTGGATCGTGGATCTTTCCGATCCCTCCCGACCGACGATCTCAGGCGAATTGGAAGTGCCTGGCTGGTCGACCTACATTCAGCCTCTCGGAGACCGTCTCCTGAGTATTGGTATCGACAATGTGGAAGGCTGGCGTGTGGCCGTATCCTTATTCGACGTCCGGGATCCATCGCAACCAGGGTTGTTGAGCCGTGTGCCTATTGGTACGCATCACAGTTGGAGTGAGGCCAACACGGATGAAAAAGCCTTTGGATGGTTGGAAGAAGCAGGCCTGATCCTGGTTCCCTTTCAGGCTTACGAGGAAAATCAGACGACCATGGCCGTTCAGTTGATCGACTTACAAGGAGACCAACTGGTCAAGCGCGGCCTGATTGAGCATAAGGTGCGTCCAAGAAGATCCACCATGGTCGATGAGGCCATTCTCTCCCTTTCAGGGAGAAGTTTGCTTTCGGTCGGGGTTGAGGATCGGGATCACCCCCGAGTCCAATCCGAGTTGGAGCTTTCCTGGAAAGTGGATCAATTGTTCGCTTTCGAAGAGTATCACATCGAATTGAACAGGGGGAGCCTATGGAGCCCAGCCTCATCATCCATTCGAGTTGTCAGCGTGGCAAACGATACGGCTGCCCTGTCAAGGATTCCCCTCGGAGAGGATTATGTCTTGGGTGCTGAATTGCGAGGGCAACTTTTCTACACCCTTCAGGCAAGCGGTGGTCCTTCGCATCTGGTCCAGGTGGAAGACTCCGAAGAGACTCGGGAGCAAAAGCTACACTTAAAGGTCTTTGATCTCAGCGAAATGCCTGCGGTGAGCTTGGTTCATGAATCGGTGACTCCGCTTGAAACCACACTGCCCATGAGTGACCTCAAGGCTTTGTGGGTCCGCGAAGATCTTTTGGTCTGGCAGACTTCTCAAGGCAATTATTACGGATGGTGGGGCGTTCCGTTCATGGATGTCGTCGGTGATGCCCTTTGGCCTTGGCCTGGCAACTGGGGAGGGGCAAGATTTCTTGCCTATCGGGCTCCCGGCGATGGGAAGGCCACCTTTCTCTCTGATTTTGACATGGCCTTGGATTCGGTTTGGGATTTCTCGGAAGCTTACACCGCTGAAGGTCTGGTTTACCTCAGTTATCAGACCATGCTTTCAGGAGAGAATGTTTCTCTCAAGCGTCCTGGTATTCCATGGGTGCGGAAGTCCTATCTTTCAGTCATTGATTACGAGGATCCCATACACCCAACCCTTCGCGATCCGGTCAGCCTCCCGGGGCAGCTCAAAGGCCTGTCGCATCAAGGTAAGGTGGTCTATACCGTCGGGCAGCACTATGACGCGGATACTTTTCAATCCGACGGAAAGGATTGGCTGGACGTCTTGGCCTACGATGGCATTGCAGCCCGGTTGAGTGACTCCAGGCACTTTTCGGACCAATGGCCTCATCTGGTTCAGGTCGATGGCGAGGGCCGCATCATCGCGCATCAGTTGGATGTGTCGCCGGAAAACGATCTCAAGGATGCGCCAGATATCTCCAACATCAGCCAATGGACGGTGAGTTCAAGAGGTCTGTTGGAACCGGTAGGAAAGCCCTGGTTTCTTCCTTTTTCTTCCTACGAGATGGAATGGAGTCATGATGATCTGCTGCTGCGCATGGGGCAGGACGTTTGGCACTTTGGACTGGCAGAACAAGGGGGGCTCAATCTTTTGGGAGCCTACACGCCAAGCGGTTGCCATGGTTTCTCCCTGGATGGATCTTTGCTCGGGGAGGAAGGGTTACTCTGGGCTCCCGGGGGAGACTACGGAGCACTGGCATTGACCCAGCATGATGCCGAACAACCTGTCGTTCGTTTTGCCACCGGTGTTCGATTCGATGACTGCGAGTCTTATTGCGAGGAATCGCTCTACATTGAGCGGACTTACACGACCTTCGTGGCGTCTACCTCCATGAACACGCTCCCACCTTATCAAGAGCGCTCCTGGGATGCGACCCTTTGGAGCCGTTGCGAGTCCCTTCTGGATTGGGAGAGCTTTCAGGCCTTGCCAGCGGATGTGTCTTGTGCGGATTGCGAGGGAACAGGCACCGAATGGATCGAAATCAGTCTGGCAGGTGCGACACATCGTGTGACCTTTCCACAAGGCGCCAGACTGGAGGGTGCGGAAGCCCTTCAGGATCTTCTTCAAAGACTGCGTGGATCCTTCAAGGTGCCACCTCCTGAACTGGAATCCTTACGGTACTTTGAACATACCAGCGGGATGGATGGTTTGTCTCGTAAGGACGTCACCATCAACCCTTCCAATACCTACTGGCATTTTTCCGATCCTTCGGGCGCCAGCAAACCGCGATCCGGATCCAGGCGAACACAAGCCAGAGACTGGCAATCTTTAACCGAAATAGTTCGATGGCCAGCTATCCTGGAAGCGGCCCTGCCTTGGGAAAACCGTTGCTGGGACTGTGAAGGCTTTGGATGGTTAGAGCTCAGCGTCCACCATCAATCCTATCAGATCCCTCTCGATGCTCCAGGCATTCAAGACCTGTTGGTAGAGGTTCTGTCTCAGGTGAGCTTATTCGAGCCGCCTGCGCCTCCAACGAAGATTTCTCGAGTCGTTTATACAGAAGACTTGGGGCGTTGTGTGGGGTATTGCGTCAAACAACAACAGTGGGATGGTGAAACCCTTGTCCTTACGGCGAGAAGTCCTGATACCTCATTCCCTGCCATCGACATCAAGCAGGAAGTACCCGAGGATGTCTGGCAGCTTCTGACCGAGCTGCTTTCAAGTCAACCATGGGATGACTGGGGGAGTGAAATCGGTTGCCCTGGATGCACAGACAGAGGGAAAGGCATTCTGCAAGTTTGGGAGGGAGATGCGGTTCATGAGGTATCTTTTGATTTGCCTTCCCCTCCTGATACCTTGGCCGAGGTAATGGATATCCTCAGCCAGTGGGGAGAGATTGCGGACTGGGGTGTGGACGATGCCTCCGCTTCAGAATGATTCCCTTTTTGGGCTTGCTCTCCATCACACGCATGTTGGCTTTCACCCGCACTCGAGCCCAAGGTATGCCAGATGGCACTTCTGCACCAAGGGTTTGGTAGGCGTTGTCTTGTCTGTGCTTGATCTGTCGCTTTGCAACACCCCTGCAGTCGGCGGTCTATGGTTTGCGGGTCATCGATGCCAGTACGGGTGTCGGTATTCCACTGGTGGAATGCAAAACCACACAGCAAACAACCTACTGGAGTGATAGCACTGGATATGTCGTGATTCATGAACCGGGTCTCGATGGGGAAGAAATGTTCCTGCACCTGCGCTCCGACGGGTATCAAATCAAAGCCGATGGTTTTGGCTACCAAGGAACTCGCATTGACTGAAGCCCAATCAGACCTCTCTGATTAAGATCAACCGGACACAGCCTGCTGAAAGGGTCGGACGCATCACAGGCATTGGGCGTTATCGAGATGCCCAGCTTCTGGGTGTGAAGCCTTACATCGATTGGCAAGAACCCTCTCTGCAGGTTGCCGGCCAGGATTCCAGCCAGGGCGTTGTTTTTGGGCGAAAAATTTACTGGTTCTGGGGGGATACCTCCATCCTTCGTTAGCCTTTAGGCAATTTTCATACGACCGGTGCCACGAGCCCTAACGATGTGAACCCACCCCTGGTCGCATGGTCCTACTTTTTAGATGGTCGGGGGCTGCCCAAGCCCATTTTTCCCATGTTTCCTGCCGGTGATTTGGTGTGGGTGGATGGTCTATGTGTGCTGCAAGATGCATCAGGGCAAGAAAGGATGGTGGTCCATTACTCAAGAAGAGAATCCCTTGAAAAGCAGCTTGAGCATGGTTTGGCCGCCTTTGATACCGAAGAAAACCGATTTAAAATTCTCGTGTCATTCGATCTTGAGAATCAATGGCAGCATCTCAGAGGGCACCCTCTGACGACTCATCATGGCGATCAGTCCTATCTCCAATTTGGAGATGTGTATGCCCACATTCGCGTTCCCAAGATGTGGGAAGCGACCCAGGATCCAAACGCCTACGAGTCTTTCGGTCCCTTCAAGGAGCCCGGAGAAGGTTATGCCTGGAGGAGGCATCTGCCTCCGGTGACATCGGAGCAAGAGTCAAGTTGGTTGGAAAACCAGGTCATGCGAGAGTCCGATTGTTGGACTCTCAGCCGCCATGCGACCACAGGCGATTGGGTCCAGCTGCATCGGGGTTCTGTTCGATGGAATCCTTATTTGAAGAAATACATTCTGATTGCCAATCAAATAGGTGGCTCCTCCATGTTGGGCGAGGTTTTTTACGGAGAATCGGAAAAGCCTGAGGGGCCCTGGCCAAAAGTCGTCAAAATTGCCTCACATCAAAGAATGTCCTTCTATAACCCGGTGCAGCGAGCATTTTGGGACGAGCAAGGAGGGAGAGTTATTTATTTCGAAGGAACCTACGTGACGACTTTTTTGGGTCATGAGCACCCTGTGCCGCGTTATGATTACAACCAGTTGCTCTACCGATTGGATCTGGAGCATGGCTCCCTGCGAGAATTGAGCACCCCATGAAAAAGCCGCTCCTCCAAAGGAGCGGCCGTGCTTGCGTTTTGAATTCGGAGTGATCAGGGCTTAAAGACCATCGGGTGAGTGTGAGGCCCTACGAAATTTTTCGAGATCTCGATCGTTGGCGAAGGTACGGGTGTCCAAGCCTGTGACAGCCGTAGCCGTTTGCTCCACCCAGCGCCAATTCTCGACGTGACCGTCTGCAAATGAAAGATTCCCACCATTGCCATGTCGGCTTGCCGGTGCGTTTTGCCAGTGACCTGTGTTTGCCCCTGCAGGGTCCCGTACGGCAAAGAATCCATCGTCGATACTGTCTTTATCTTCATCGACAAAAACAAAGGCTTGCGAGGGGCCTGGCGTGTTGATGGACGACTCCTTGGTCCATACCTTGAGGCCTGGGTAAACCCAGTCAGCGTTCCCATTCATGCGACCACTCATGGAGAAACTCCTGACTCGGATAACCGTACGGGATCCTTGCTTGAAGGCCACATCGGAAGGGCAGCGATAAATCTCCTCCGAGGAGTTGTAAGGGTAGAGGGCAGCCTGCATGATGTCTAGGCGGTTGGTCCATCCAGGGGAAGAGGACACATTCCCACCAATCCACGAATCTCTCGTACCGAGATGATTGAGTACCAGTTTGCCATCGTGATCGGTGGCATACATGATCCAGCACAGCTGCATCTGTTTCAGGTTGCTTAGACATGAGATACCCTTGGCTTTCATCTTTGCCTTGCTGAGCGCTGGTAAGAGCATGCCGGCCAAAATGGCGATGATGGCAATCACCACCAGCAGTTCGATCAAGGTAAAGCCTTTTCGGGAAGGACGTGGGTACAAAGTGTTTGGAGTCATCATAATGGCGAGCTGGGTAAACTGCTGGATTAAAGGCAGGAATACGAAAGGAGGTCAATGTCAAAACAGGTCTCGCTTCAAATCGTAAGGCCTCACCCAACGGTTTGGGGTAAGAACATGGAATCCACTCTTGATATTGGCAGGACGATGGTCATTAATGCCCTCCTTCGATGATTGGTCTCTTCGCCCGCTATTTTCAAAAACTGCCAAAGAAGTCCCGGGCGATTGTTCTCACTTGTCTTTATGGTGTGGTCGCCGGCGTCGTTGCCGTCGCTTTTCACAAGTCCATCCAGTTCGTTTTCAATCACACCATTGCTCAGTTTGCCACCTTATCGACCAAGAGCTTTTTGCTGGGATCCCTGGCGACCATGTTAAGCACCTCCTTGCTGGTCGGCTGGTTGCTCCAGCATTGTAGCAAGGAAGCATCAGGGAGTGGGATTCCCCAGCTCAAAATTGCCTTTTGGAGTGATTTTGGTCAGATCCCCTGGCGAGTGACCTGGGTCAAGTTTGTGGCTGGCGTTCTGAGCATTGGTGGGGGGGCGAGTATGGGACGTGAAGGCCCCAGTGTTCAATTGGCCAGTGGTGTTGCCTCCAATCTGGCCGGAATATTGGGAGAACCCAAGCAGAACCGACGCCATGCGGCTGCATCGGGAGCCGCTGCCGGTCTGGCGGCTGCTTTCAATACGCCTCTGGCAGCCATCACCTTTGTGCTCGAGGAAATTGTTCAGGATCTGAACAGTCGATTTCTGGGAAGTGTGTTGCTCGCTTCCGTCATCGGTGCCTTCGCGGTGCACTTTCTCGCCGAAAAAAATCCAGCACTGGAAATCTTTGCTGTCGGAGCACCTGACTGGACGATTTACCTGCTGACGCCTTTGGTGGCAACCACTGCTTCTTTGGTAGGGGTGATGTTTCAGCGTTTCAGTCTGTCCTTGCGTGCTTCCTGTAAGCGATGGAACAAGGTTCCAGGATGGCTCACTCCTGCCTTGGGCTCCCTGATCGCGTGGGCTATCGGTGCGTGGGTGTTTCTCTACACCCGGAACACGACAGGGCAGGGGCACCTCGGTGTGTTTGGTGTGGGTTACGAGGACTTGAATGCTGCTTTGACAGGGCCCTTTGACTGGAGAATCGCTGTGTTGCTTCTGGTGGGAAAGCTGATTGCGACCATCTGCTGTTATGGCATGGGGGGGTGTGGGGGGATTTTTTCGCCTACTCTTTTTTTAGGGGGAATGACGGGTGTCGTGTTGACGGGCGTTTTTGGACTCTTTGTCGACCTCAGCACCGAAGCCCAAATCACTCTGGCCGTGGTGGGGATGAGTGCCTGTCTGGGGGCCGTGGTGCGGGCTCCAGTGACCGGTATTCTCATTGTTTTCGAAATGACCAACGAATTTTATCTGGTGCCTGCCTTAATGCTTGGAGCTCTCATCAGCAGTGCAGTCAGTAAACGTCTGCTGAAAGATAATTTTTATGAGGCCATTCTGGAGCAGGATGGCTATCAACTCGAGCAGGTGATCCCTCCACGTGATTTGAAAACCTGGCAGCAATTGCCTGTTTCGGCCATTGCCAATTTCTCTCCTGTCGTGATCGAGCCACTGACTCCCGAATCGGTGGAGTCTTCCTTGCGGGCCTACCCCTATCATCGTTTTCCAGTTACCTCCGAGGGCGTTCTTCAGGGGGTTTTGACGCGCCAAGAAGCTCAGGAGGCCCTCTCCGAAAACAGAGACTTCATTCTTGCCAAGACGGTGGTGTGCCATCCTTCCCAAAGTATCCGAGAACTTCAATACTCCCTGATCGAGTCCGAGACGGGGCTGGTTGGCTTGGTAGAGCCTGGACAGAAGCGCTTGATTGGCATCGTGACCCTGCACGACCTTTTAAGGCGAGAGGTGGCCATTGCCAGAGATGAAGCGGATGAGTTTGGAGCCTGAAAACCTTATCTTCAGGGGTGGACCCATTCCTCGTAAATGGCTTGAAGTCGTTCTCGCTCGCGGAGCGGCCCAGGCAGTATGACAATTCGGTAGTTCAGTCCGAGGGTACGATCCTTTTCAAGCGAATGACGGAAAAAAGCCCCGAACCTTCCGTAATCCCGATAGGCGGAATATTGAGTGGGACTGGGGTTGGATGGATGATTCAAGTGCAGCACCGTATAGCTTTGATCCTGTAACGTAAATTGCTCGGCAACCCATGGCAAATCCTTGTCCTTACGTGGATTTTGCCCTTCTTTGGGAAAAAGGTAACGGGTTTCTTTGGCCTGAACTTCATTGGCAGGTCGAAACTGAAATCCGGCGTGTTCTGGATCCCCATCAAGCTCCAAATCGACTCTTGCGGTGAGCTCAGTATGCACATCAATGACGTGCGACATGTCTGTATCCTGAGGGCGATGGAAGGTCATCGTGCGTTCCTCGGTTAGGACGGGTTTCTGGTTGTCAGGGACCCAATGAATGCGGGATTGAAAGCTTGCCTGTTCGGCTGACACCTCGGTTTGTGTGAAGGATTGGTGAATTTGAGCGCATCGGACCATATGCCAGAAATCATAGCTGGATTTGCCGGTTTGCACCTTGTTCCAACCCAGAAAAATGCCTCTGTGGTGAGTGAATTGCCCCCCGGCACCCTTGGTGATGGCTTGGCCTGTATCAGGATCCAACAGTTGAAGGAAAGGTTTGTAGGTGTCATGGAGCCGTTCCTTGGAGCTGGAGTCGTAAGCTAGCTGATACTGGCCCAAGATCTTTCCGCCCCAATGAATCGACAGATGCTCTGAAGGTGTTTCTGAGAGTTCAAACCCGCTCCCTTTGATTGAAAGGCTGAGGCCCAGCCCGATGACAAGCGCAGCCCAGCATACAGAGACTCCATGAGGGTGAAATGGCATGAATATTTATAATAAATCCCATTCATGAAGCGCAATCCCATAATCCAGGTCCAAGAGTCGTGACTGAGGTGTTGATTGCATCACAGACATGTCCTAACTTGATGTCAATGAACTCATTTACTGTCGGTGTTGAAAACACTCGCTCTCACTCGAGCCGATGTCTCATCACCGCCATTTTGGTGTGCTTTTCAGGATGGGGGACAGACCAGGTGCGGGCAACCGAAGCCATGGAGCACTTTCGCATGAAAGTCCTACCCATTCTTTCGGAGCATTGCATCAAATGTCATGGCGGTGAGGCAAAATTACGGGGTGGCTTGAGCCTGATCGATCGAGATGCCTTGCTTGCTGGCGGAGATTCCGGTGAGGCGGTCGACCTTCGGAGCCCGGACAAGAGCTATCTCTTGGAGATGGTCTCCTACAAGGATGCGGATCATGAAATGCCTCCCAACAAAGGGAAGCTGTCGCCTGCCTCCATTCAAGTGCTTGAGGAATGGGTTGAGCTCGGGCTGGCCATGGACCTCACCGCCATTGAAAACGCCTTGGAGACCCTTGGGGAGAGTCATTCAGCATACGACAACACGATCAATGATCAGACCCGACAGTGGTGGGCTTTCAAGCCCATTTCGCGTCCAGAACTGCCTTCATCGGAGGGCGAAGCATGGTCCGATCATCCAGTGGATCGCCTGATTTTGGCTCGTCTATCATCGGCCTCTTTGAACCCGAATCCACCAGCAACCCGCAGAGCGTGGATCCGGCGTGCCTACTACGATTTGACGGGCTTGCCTCCCTCTGTGGCTGATGTGGAGGCCTTTGAAGCAGATCCTTCTCCCGGTGCTTACGAGAAAGTAATCGATCACTTGTTGGCTTCCGATCGTTATGGAGAAAAATGGGGACGACACTGGTTGGATTTGGTGCGTTATGCCGAAACCAATGGTTATGAGCGAGACAATCCCAAGCCTGAGACATGGCGCTATCGTGATTACGTCATCGAGAGTTTGAATCGTGACAAGCCCTACGATCGCTTTGTGCGCGAGCAAATCGCTGGTGATGAGTTGGATGAAGTGACTTCCGAGACACTCGTTGCCACGGGTTTCCATCGCCTGGGTATTTGGGATGATGAACCTGTGGATGCGGATCAGGCCTATTATGACGGGATGGATGACGTGCTCTCAACCACGGGGCAGGCCTTTCTTGGCTTGACCATTGGCTGTGCGCGATGCCATGAGCACAAAATTGACCCCATTCCACATGAAGATTACTACCGCCTGCTTGCCTTTTTTAACAATACCTTCAACAACATCCGAGAGGGTCGGTACAAAAAATCGCCTTACACCCTGAACACGACCCGGGTGATCGCTTCGGGTGAGGCTATCAAGCAACATGACCTTCTCAAGCGCCGCATTGAGGAGCAAACCAAAAATCTCGAAAACCAAATCGGACGGTATGAGGAAAGGATCTTTGCGACCTTTACCAATCCTGAGAAAGAAGACGCCAAGGACCAGCGCACCCGCCGCACGCTCATAAAAGAGAAAAAGGAAGCGGTGCTCGATGCTGAGGATCTCAAGGACTACGATGGAATTCAAGCCGAACTGAGGGCTCTCAAACAACAGAGGTTGCCGAAACTAGACAGCGCCCTGGTGATACAGGAAAATGGGCCTCAGGCAGCCAAAACGCATGTGCTTCTAAGAGGCAATGCGCATTCCAAAGGCGCCGAGGTTCAACCGGGTTTTCCTGCCATTCTTGGGTTCGAAGACCCTGTGATTCCCGCACCCTCGACGGATGCGCGCTCCAGCGGAAGACGGCGTGTCCTGGCCGATTGGATGGTAGATCCAGCCAATCCACTGACCGCCAGAGTCATTGCCAATCGTGTTTGGCAGTTTCACTTCGGACGCGGCATTTGTCGAACACCCAGTAATTTTGGGCAAAATGGTGAAAAGCCCACGCACCCCGAACTCATTGATTGGCTGGCAACCTACTTGATGGAGAACCGTTGGAGTTTAAAGAAGCTGCACAAGCACATCATGCTTTCCCGTGCTTACCAGATGTCTTCACGGGCCAACCAAGAAGCTCTGGCAAAAGATCCTGAGAATGATTTGTTTTGGCGATTTGACATGCGGCGCCTGACCGCTGAAGAAATTCGTGACTCGGTGATTCATTTGACGGGCCATCTCAACCTGGAAATGGGAGGCCCCAGTATTTACACGCCCGTTCCCCAGGAAATCCTGGCGACAGCATCCCGGCCAAATGCTGCCTGGGGGAAATCGTCTCCTGAACAACAAAACCGGCGAAGTATTTATGTGTTCATGAAACGCTCGTTACACGAACCCGTGCTCAAGGCCTTTGACATGGCAGATACCGACTCTGCGTGTGCGGTGCGCTTTGCCACCACCGTTCCGACTCAGGCCCTGACGATGCTCAACAGTGCGTTTCTCAATGACCAGGCCCGTTTGTTTGCCAGCCGTCTGGAAGCGTTCTCAAAGGATGGCACCGAACAGCTCGCTGAAGGCCTGCGTTTGGTAACCTCGCGAAATCCAAGCCCTGAGGAGTTGGTCCAGGCCGAGGGGATGATGAACGAACTGACCCAGGATCTGGGGCTCTCCCACACCATGGCCTTACAGCGCTTCGGTTTAATGCTCATGAATATGAACGAATTTGTATACTTGGATTGATCCCCCTTGCTAACCGACCCTGTGCTCCCAACCCGATGAAAAAGAATCAAAAACCACAGCCCACTTTCTGTCACCGCACTCGCAGGGAATTCCTGCACACCATGGGCGGCGGCTTCACCTCACTGGCCTTGACGGGCATGCTTGCCAAAGACGGCTTCCTGAAGCAGCAGGCATTGGCAGCCGATGGACAAACCGACTGGCAAAGCCCCATGCAGCCAAGGATGGCCCATCAAGTCGCCAAGGCCAAACACGTGATCTTCCTGTTCATGTATGGTGGTCCTAGCCACATGGATACCTTTGACTACAAGCCGGAACTCTATCCGCTGGATGGTAAAACTATTGATGTTAAAACCTTTGGTCGCGGGGGACACAAAAACCAAGGGCGGGTGGTTGGGCCCAAGTGGGGTTTCAAGCCATACGGCCAAACGGGCAAGATGGTTTCCGATCTTTTCCCCAATGTAGCGCAGCATGTGGACGATATTGCGTTCATCCATTCCATGACGGCCGATTCACCCATTCATGGTTCTGCCATGCTGATGATGAACAGTGGACAGATTCTCAGTGGCCGGCCTTCCCTGGGTTCCTGGGTGAATTATGGGCTGGGGACGATCAATCAGAATCTTCCGGGTTATGTGGTGATGCTGGATCAATCCGGAGGGCCCATCAGTGGGGCCAAGAACTGGACCAGCGGTTACATGCCTGCCAGTTATCAGGGAACGGTTTTTCGCCCTAAGGGAACCCCCATCCTGGATCTGAAAAATGCCCATAACATGGATGTCCAGGAACAGCAGGTGCTTCTAAAGCACCTGGATCACTTTAATCGAGGGCATTTGTCAGATCGTGTGGACAACAGCAACTTGGCTGCACGCATCGCAAGCTATGAACTTGCGTATAAGATGCAATCCTCGGCACCCGAGGCGGTGGACGTCGATCATGAGCCTGATTACATCAAGCAGATGTATGGGATTGATCAGGATCGCACCGAAGATTTTGGAAAGAAATGCCTACTGGCCAGGCGACTGGTTGAGCGAGGGGTTCGATTCATTCAGATCTACTCAGGGGGGGCTCACAATGATCAAAATTGGGATGCTCATGGCGATTTGAAAAAGAATCACGACTTCCATGCCGGCAATACCGACAAGCCCATTGCGGGTCTTTTGAAAGATCTCAAGCAACGCGGGTTACTGGATGAAACACTCATTATCTGGGGGGGGGAATTTGGTCGTCAGCCGACCGCTGAATACGCCGAAGGCACGGGGCGTGATCACAATGCCTATGGTTTTACCATGTGGATGGCCGGAGGCGGCGTTAAGGGAGGGGTCAGTGTTGGCCAGACCGATGAGCTGGGAAGCCAGGCTGTCAGCGATCGGTTCCATG
>Ga0066378_10000425_pt1 | contig 18272 bp, 17 predicted proteins | sample Knorr_S23_td_DCM_FD_70947 | JGI IMG/M metagenome (GOLD analysis project Ga0066378, IMG submission 70947) | Marine microbial communities from Southern Atlantic Ocean transect - Knorr_S23_td_DCM_ad_71m_LV_A | ecosystem: Environmental > Aquatic > Marine > Oceanic | place: Southern Atlantic ocean...
AATTTCTCAAATTCCTTACACAACCACAAGCAGCTCATTAATAGAATCAATTCTGAAAGCTAATGATAAAGGGAAAATAAAAATCAAAAAAATTGAGGATAATACGTCAGCTGACGTAGAAATCTTGATACATCTACCAAATGGTGTTTCACCGGACAAAACTATTGATGGGCTCTTTGCATTTACGAATTGTGAAGTTTCAATTTCACCGCTCAGCTGTATTATTGAAGATAACAAGCCAGTTTTTATTGGTGTTTCTGAAATCTTAAAAAAATCAACAGAAAAAACAAAAAATCTTCTCAAGAAAGAGTTGGATGTAAGGTTAGCGGAGCTGAATCTACTTTGGCATTATTCAACATTAGAAAAGATCTTTATTGAAAATAGAATTTATAGGTTGATTGAGGATGAGGAAACTTGGGATGGTGTTTTAGATGCTATTAATAAAGGTTTAAAACCATTTATTAATTTGCTTAAAAAGGAAGTTTCCGAAGATGATATTTTAAAATTGACTGAAATTAAAATTAAAAGAATATCAAAATTTGATTTAGAAAAAGCAGATAAAAAAATTAAACAAATTGAGGAAGATATTGATAAGGTAAAATTCAACCTTGAAAATTTAAATGATTTTGCTATACAGTACTTTAAGGATTTAAAATCAACATATTCAACTGGAAGACAAAGAAAAACAGAAATTAGAATCTTTGATGATGTAGATATAAAGAAGGTTGTTGTTAAAAACTCAAAACTTTATGTTAACAGAGAAGATGGTTTTATAGGAACTTCTTTGAGAAGAGAAGAATACGTTGAGGATTGTTCTGATATAGATGATATAATTGTTTTTACATCAAATGGTGATATGATTGTAACAAAAGTTGATAGTAAAAAGTTTGTTGCAAAAAATATACTTTATGTTTCAGTTTTTAAAAAGAGAGATTCTAGGACTATTTACAATATGATTTACAAGGAAGGTAAGTCTGGTGTTTCATACATAAAAAGGTTTAATGTTACTGGAGTTACGAGAGACAAAACATATAATTTAACCTCCCAAAATCCAAAAACAAAAATTTTACATTTTTCAGCTAACCCGAATGGTGAAGCTGAAATTGTCACAATACAACTGAGACAAAGTGGATCAATAAAGAAACTTAAATGGGATTTAGATTTTGCAGATTTAGCAATTAAGGGTCGTTCAGTTAAGGGTAACATTGTAAGTAAGTACTCTGTAAATAAGGTAATCTTCAAAGAAAAAGGTTTGTCTACATTAAAGCCAAGAAAAATTTGGTTTGATGATACAGTTCAGAGGATAAATGTTGATGATAGGGGTGATTTATTGGGTGAGTTTAAGCCAGATGATGATTTACTCATTGTACAACATTCAGGAAAGCTAAAAATTGTTCCACCAGATCTTAATATGCATTTTCCTGAAGATATGATCATACTCGAGAAAGCTGACAGGTCTAAACCAATTTCTGTTGTATACTTCAATAAGAAAAAGAAAAAATACTATGTAAAAAGATTTTTACTTGGTGTTTTAAAGGGTACTCAAAACTTCATTGATGATTCTAAAAATAGTACTGTTGAAATTGTTTCTTATGATTGGAAGCCAGTTATTGAAGTAATCACCAAAAGCAAGAAAGAAATTGAAAAAAATAATATTAATTTATTTGAATTTATTTCTGTAAAAGGAATAAAAGCTTTGGGAAATCAACTCGTCAGTAAAGAAGTTAAAGAAATTAATCTTCTTGATCCCATACCATATGAGCCTGAAATTAAGGAATTAAACCAAATAGAAGTGATTGATGAGCAAATTGATAATGATGATAATATTTCTAATGAAGGTGAAAGTAGTCAGATAGAATTAGATTTTTAGTCTGATAGAAATACTTTCCCTCTTTTTTTATTACTATCATCCCCAACAATTGAATATTCAAATGTGTAACTATCATTTTCTGTACTTAATATTTTCATTGTTATTGATTTTTTACTCTTTTTCGGATTAATGTTTTTTAAAATAAATTCACAATCAGAAACCCATCTAACACTAGATGTATCCGTAACTCCATTAAAAACTTCAATTTCTGTTGAGTCTGATCTTTGAAAATATGAGACATATTCTTTACCATCTATTTCTGTTTTAAATTCAAAGTTGCCAGTTTTGAATTTTTTACAATCTTTCTCTGGAAAAGAACAACTGGATAAGAATATTAATAGAAGGCTAATTTTTAAATTCCTTAAATGTACCATCTTTTAAAAGTAATATTATTTTTTCAACCTCAGAATTTATATTATTTTTTGAATTATCATTGTTTTCTTTTGAATTAGGGGAGGGGTTTTGCTTATCTTTTCCAAAAATTAACCACTCTACATCAATTTCTGGAAATTCTTTACAGATTTTAGTCACAATCTCTAAACTTGGTTTATTTCGTCCGTTTAGGATGTGTGAAATACTTGACCTTTGAACATTGATTTTTTTTGCAAATTCCGAAGCGTTAATTGATTGATCTTTTAATATTTCTTTTAATCTTAAACTTATATCTTCCATGTTTACATTTGTAAATATACACTTTTATATCTATAAAAATATATTTGAACAAATCATTATTTATTTATAAATATTTAATATTTTACTTTAATTACTAATATTTAATATACTGTAAAATAATGTTTTATAAATAAATTATAAAAAATATTATAAAATTTTGGTTTTTTGTGTGTACAAATGTAAACTTTGAGTTTGATTTTTGTTCAAATAAAAATGATAATATCTAACTAAAAATTGATATTTAATTAAATATTATGAGATATTTTAATGATTTATTGTAAATTATTCAATATATTTACGTTTTTAGTGTATAATTTTCAAGATAATTAAAAATGAAATTCAAATTAGACGACGTTGATCATAAAATCCTTGATTTATTAATTGATAATTCTAGGATTCCCTTCACTGATATTGCAAAAAAACTACTAATTTCTGCAGGTACAGTTCATGTTCGTGTTAAAAAGATGGAGGAATTTGGAATTATTCAGGGTGCATCGCTAGCTCTTGACTATAAAAAATTAGGTTACACCTTTATTGCATACATCGGAATATTTCTTGAGAAAACTCATTTAACAAATTTTGTTTTGGAAAAACTTCAGAGTATTCCTTATGTGACAGTTGCTCATATCACAACTGGAAGATTTAATATTTTTTGTAAGATTAGATCAAAAAACACAAATCATGCAAAGGAAATTATATTTATGATTGATGATATTGATGGTGTTTCAAGAACTGAAACAATGATTTCTCTGGAAGAAAGCATTAATGATAAAAAGAGGTTAATGCATAAAATCTTTAATGAAATAAAATAGCGTTACTCTAAATGAGAAAATTAACTAAGCTTGAGAGATTTAAAGATAAAGTTCTCTCAAGATATGATGTTTACAATAATGTTTTCTTAACCTTACCATTTGAATCAATAAATGATACTGGTAGGCTTTTGCCCTTGTTTTCAAAATATTGTAGTGATGGATTTAAGAAAAATTTAAGCCCTCTAACGATCGTAGATGGGTTTTTTAATGAGTATTGTAAAGATTTAGATAAAAATGAAATAATCACCCTTATTTTTAGATTCATCCAATATATTGAAAGACAAGTTGTTTTATTTGATGCAATTGAGGATGCTTCATTCTCAGAAGTCCATAATATGGATGGAGTCGGTACGTTAAGAAACCTTAAAGAAACTAGTGAGAAATCTAACTCAAAATTAGAATTATCTAATAGTTTAAAAAAAATAAAAGTCAAACCTGTATTAACTGCTCATCCAACTCAATTTTATCCAGGTTCTGTTCTTGGTATTATTACCGATTTATCGAAAGCAATTAATAATAATGATTTAATCGATATTAAAGGTTTATTAGCACAACTTGGAAAAACACCATTTTTTAAAAAAATAAAACCTACGCCATATGATGAGGCAGTGAGTTTAACATGGTATTTGGAAAATATATTTTACAATTCCATTTCTAATATTCAAAAATACATTAAGTCCAATATTGGAGACAAAAATTTTGTTAATCATGATTTAATATCGCTTGGGTTTTGGCCAGGGGGAGACAGAGATGGAAATCCTTTTGTAACAAATGATATTACGATTAAAACAGCTTATAAGCTTAGAAGTGATATTCTTAAAAATTATTACAGAGATGTACGAAAATTAAGAAGGAGATTGACTTTTAAGAAAATAGAAGATATTATAATTGATGTTGAAAATAGACTTTACAAAAGTATGACTCAGGATGTTGTAAAGCCATCCATTAGTTTAGATGAGCTATTGAGCAAGTTAAAATATGTAAAAAAACAAATTATTAAAAAACATGAATCATTGTTTGTTGATGAGGTACAAAACCTAATTGATAAAATAAATATTTTTGGATATCATTTTGCTTCTCTAGACATAAGGCAAGATTCTAGTATTCATGATAAAGTCTTTCACAAGATTTTAACACTAATTTTTGATAGTAAGACATCTGATAATTACAGTGGAATGAGTGATGATGAAAAAATTAATTTCATATCTAAATTAAATTTTTTAAATAAAAAAACCTCCTATAAAGATAAAGATCTAATTAATACCTTAGGTTCTATTGAGGCCATGAAATCAATACAAAAATCTAATGGAATTTCCGGCTCCCATAGATATATTATTAGTCATAATCAGTCTCCTATGAATATTTTAGAGGTATTTAATATGTTCTTATTTACTGGTTGGGCAAAACCATCGGTTGACATAGTACCATTGTTTGAGACTATTGATGATTTAAATGTATCTGAATCTGTCATGGAAAAGGTTTATCAAAATAAACTATATAAAAATCATTTAAAAAACAGAAAAAATAAACAAATAATCATGCTTGGTTTTTCTGACGGAACAAAGGATGGCGGCTATTTTACTGCAAACTGGAATATTTTAAAGGCCAAAGAAGGACTGATTCGAATTTCAAAAAAACATGGAATTAAAGTAGAATTTTTTGATGGTAGAGGAGGTCCACCAGCAAGAGGTGGTGGTAACACACATCAATTTTATAGTTCAATGGCAGGAATTATTAATTCTAAAGTTATTCAATTAACTATCCAGGGTCAAACTATAAGCTCAAATTTTGGAACAATTGATTCTTGTCAATATAATTTAGAACAATTAGTAAGTTCCGCAGTTAAAAATATAGATTTAGACTCCATAGCAGCTGATTTAAGTGATGAAAACAGAAAAACTATGGATAAGCTTTCTGAACTTAGTTACAATGCATACGTAGATTTTAAAAATCATCCAAAGTTTTTAGGGTATTTAGAAAAAATGAGTACGATTAAATACTATTCAAAAACAAATATTGGGAGCAGGCCATCTAAAAGACCTTCAGAATCTGATTCTTTTAGTGTTGATAATTTAAGAGCCATTCCTTTTGTTGGAGGCTGGAGTCAATTAAAACAGAATGTACCAGGGTTTTTTGGCTTAGGTACTGCCTTGAATTATTTTAAAGTGAATGGTGAGTTTGATAAAATTGAAAAACTTTATAAAGAGGTGCCTTTTTTTAGGACCCTTATATCCAATTCCATGATGAGCTTAAAAAAATCATTTTTTGGTTTAACTAGCTACATAAAAAAAGACAAAGAGTATTCAAAATTTTGGGAGCTTATTTTTAATGAGTTTGAGTTATCCAAGGATATGGTTTTGAAAGTTACTGGTTACAAAGAATTAATGGAGAATGAGCCTGCTAATAAAGCCTCAATTGAAAAAAGAGAAGAAATTATTATGCCTTTATTTACGCTTCAGCAGTATGCAATACAAAAGAAAAACTTACTAGATCTGAAGGATAATAATTTGAATAATGAAATCAATGTTTTAGAAAAAATTATAACTAGAACCCTTTTTGGAAATATTAATGCTAGTAGAAATTCTGCTTAGCTTAAATAAAAATCAAAAGACTCCTTAATTAAATTTTCAGAAACCTCAGTATCAATTTTAACAAGTCCTAAGTCTTTTAATAATACAAACTTTAATTTATCCAAATGATTTTTTTTGTCAAAACTCATAAGCTTAATAATTTCTTCATAGTTTTCATCGTGTAGATTTACTTTCGGAAAGATTCTTAGCAAATGATTTTTAATTTTTTTAACTAATTCGAGATCTAGATCAAATATTTTATTTGAAATGAAGGATTCGCAAATCATTCCAATTGCAATTGCTTCACCATGCGTTAGCTTATTTTCTTTATTTAAATAGTGGGATTCAAGCGCATGTCCGATTGTATGTCCAAAATTCAAATTTTTTCTTATGTTCTGTTCAAATTTATCATCTGCAACAATTTTATTTTTAATCTGTATAGAATTATTTATAATTTCTTCATTATAGTAAAGTTGATGATTTTCTATAAGTAGATTAAAAATTGAAGCTGAAATTAGACTGTGCTTAAATATTTCGGCATATCCACTTTTAACTTCTCTTTCACTGAGCGTTTGAAGATATTGCTCATCAATTATTACAAGTTTAGGATCTGCAAAGGTTCCAATTTGATTTTTTAAATTATTGAAATTAATTCCTGTTTTACTTCCTACTGAAGCATCAACCATTGACAAAAGAGTTGTTGGTATATTAATAAAATCAATACCTCTTTTAAATGTGTTGGCAGCAAAACCACCCATATCAGTAATAACTCCTCCTCCTAGGTTAATTAAAAGACTTTTTCTGTCCAAATTTTGAGTTGTCATTTCATTCCAAATCTTGGTAACAGTACCAAGATTTTTAAATTCTTCACCTGAATTAATTTTTATAATTGATATTTCTCTATTGATTATTTTTTTGAAAACATCTAAACAAAATTTTTCAGTATTAAAATCAACCAATACTGATACTTTTGAATATTTATTATTTTCTATAAGCGAGTTTAAATGGGAATACCCAAACTTACCAAAGACTATTTTATATGTTTTTGTATTGATTTCTTTCACCTTCAAAAATGAGTATGCAAATTAACAACATTTTAAAAAAACAGCATATATTAGAATAATTATTTGATAAATGAATAAATCTCTTTTTGACAATACTGAGGTTGCATTTAAAATGAAAAAAAATTTTCATTTATATAATGCAATTTTTCTTTTTAATATAATCACAAAGAAAATTTTAGTAGGAATTTTGACCAATTTGACAATAATGATGCTAAAATTTAGGTTACCTATTAAGTGGATTTTAAAAGGAACTATCTATAAACATTTTTGTGGAGGTATAGATATAGCGGAATGTAAAAAAATAATTTCTGATATGTATAAAATGAATGTATGTTCAATTCTTGACTACTCAGTTGAAGGTTTAAGTAATGAAAATTCATTTAATAATTCATGTGAAAAAAAAATTAAGATCATTGATATAGTTTCAGAAAATGATGCTGTTCCTTTCGCTGTTTTTAAGCCAACAAGTATTGGTAGGTATGAATTATTTAAAGCAGTTAGTGATGGAAAAAAATTGCTAAAGGATGAAGAGGTTGAGTGGTCTAATGTTGTTACTAGATTCCATAAAATTTGTAATCATGCATTAATTAATAAAACAAAAATTTTAATTGATGCAGAGGAATATGAGGTTCAAAAAGCTATTGATGAACTAGCACTTGAAATGATGAAGTCATATAATGAAGAATATGTTATTGTTTATAATACAATACAACTTTACAGATGGGATAGGATTGATTACTTAAAAAAATTATTCAAAGATTATTCAAAATCTAAATTTAGCTTTGGGTTTAAGTTGGTAAGGGGAGCTTATATGGAAAAGGAGAGACTTTTAGCCAAAAATGGAAATTATAAATCTCCTATTTGCTCATCAAAAAATGAAACTGATTTAAATTTTAATAAAGCAATTGACCTTATGTTTAAACACATAAAAAAAGCTGATTTTTTCATAGCAACTCATAATGAGTTTTCAAATTATAAAGTTATTGATCTCATGAAAAAAAATGAGATCAAAAACAATAGTGATAAGATTTGGTTCGGTCAACTTTATGGCATGAGTGATAACATCACTTTTAATTTAGCTAGTGAGGGATATAATGTTGCAAAAATACTACCCTTTGGACCTGTTGAAAATTTAGTACCTTACTTGATAAGAAGAGCACAAGAAAACTCTTCATTTGAAGGTCAATCAAGTAGAGAGTTATCTCTGCTAAAAAAGGAATTACTTAGAAGAAGCTCTTAAATCAGTATAATACACCTTGGTTTCACAGTTTGTTGCATTAAAATAAAAATTATCAGACCCCTTATTTTGGTTTATTAAATATATGTTACAGGAATCTTTACCAATAATACTTTTTGAAAATTCAATTTTTGAATTTTTTAAAATATTTATTGTATCGTATGAGGAAAAAGAATAATCAAATTGCCATTCCTTTTTTTTAAAATCTCCTAAAACTCTATCGTTTGGAAGGTAATTAAATTCAGAATCCTTTTGTTGTATAATGAAAATTGTTATCATGAGACCTATTATAAAACCAAATAAATAGTAAATCAATCTTTTTTTAAATTTCATAATTTTTAATTTCTAAGGTTCTTTTTTTACTATCATCAATTTTGATTTTGATATGAGAATAAGGGTGTTCAAAATATTCAATTATTTTTTTTGGCCATTCAATAAAAATCCATTTTTTTTCATTGATAATATCAAAAAAACCGATTTCATTTAAATCTAAAACATTATCAATCCGATAAAGATCAGCATGATAGATTTTTTCATTATTGGATTCATATATATTAAGTATCGGAAATGTCGGACTTGAAATATTGTCTTTTGAACCAATTTTCATACTAATATTCTTGATTAAAGTAGTTTTTCCAGAACCCAAATCACCATCAAATAATACTGTCTTTGATTTTATATTTTTAAGTATAAAATCTGATGCGTGATGAATTTCTTTTAAATGGTATGAAAAAATCATTTAATTTTTGTTAAATACAAAGGAAAGACTTTCCTCAGAAAATAATAAATTAATTTTCATATTTTTGCCGACATGGAATTAAAGGCATTCGAAGTTGCTAAATTAATTGATGGTGTCGTTGATGGAGATAATAATTCTACAATAAATAAGCTTTCCAAAATTGAAAGTGGAGACAAAAATTCATTATCATTTTTAGGAAATTCCAAATACAATGATTTTTTGTATAAATCATCTGCTTCGATTGTGATTGTTAAAAAATCTTTTGAGTTAAAAGAACCTGTAAAGCCAACATTGATCAGGGTAGAGGATCCAAACCTTGCATTTTCTGTTCTTCTTGAATATTTTAATAATCAGCAAATTTCAAAAACTGGAATAGATAAAGATTCAAGTTTAGGAGAAAATGTCAACTATGGCAATGATGTTTACATAGGAAAATTTTCTATTATTGAAAGTAATGTAAACATTGGTCAAAATGTTAAAATTCATCCACATGTTCACGTCGCAGATAATGTAACTGTTGGAGATAATTGTATAATTTATCCAGGAGTTAAAATTTACAGAAATACAGTACTTGGTAAAAATTGTATTATTCACTCAGGAACAGTTATTGGTTCAGATGGATTTGGTTTTAACAAAGATTCAAATGGTAATAATTTGAAAGTAATACATAATGGAAATGTTATTATTGAGGATGATGTCGAAATTGGATCTAATTGTACAATTGATAGAGCTACCCTTGGTTCAACTATATTGAGATCTGGAGTTAAAATTGATAATCTTGTCCAAATAGCACATAATGTGATTGTTGGAAATAATACTTGTATTGCTGCCCAGGTAGGTATTGCTGGATCAACCACAATTGGAAAAGATTGTTTAATTGGAGGACAAGCAGGCATTGCTGGCCACCTAAAAATTGGTGATAGGGTACAAATGCAGGCAAAATCTGGAGTGCTAAAAAATATTGATGATGACTCTGTAATAATGGGTTATCCTGCAATTAGCTACAGGGATTATAACAAATCTTATGTTCATTTTAAAAATTTACCCAAAATCATGAATTTCATAAATAAGTTGATGAAAAAAAGCAATGAACAATAAACAAACAACAATAAAAAATTCTGTTTCACTAGAGGGTGTTGGAATTCACACTGGAAAAGATGTTAAACTTACTTTTCGTCCTGCAAAAGAAAATACAGGTTATATATTTAAAAGAGTTGATTTAGATGATAAACCTGAAATAGAGGCTCTTGCAAAATATGTTGTTAATACACAAAGAGGAACAACCCTTGAGAAAGATGGTGTTAAATTAAAAACTACTGAACATGTCTTAGCAGCTTTGGTAGGTTTGGAAATTGACAACATTTTAATTGAAATTAATGCTGAAGAACCTCCAATTATGGATGGATCTTCAAAATTCTTTGTTAATGCCCTTGAGAAAGCGGGTTTAAAGGAATTAAGTAGTTTACGTAAAGAGTATATAGTAAAAGATGTTATTTCTTTTAATGATCCTGATTCAGGTAGTGAAATAACTCTTATTCCATCTGAAAACTACCAGATAACAACCATGGTTGATTATGAGACTAAGGTTTTGGGCACTCAAAACGCAACTCTTACAAAATTATCTGAATTTAAGGATGAGTTTTCAAATGCCAGGACGTTTAGTTTTCTACATGAAATTGAAATGCTTTTAGAAAATAATCTGATAAAAGGTGGTGATCTTAATAATGCTATTGTTTATGTTGATAAGAAGATCTCCGATAATACAATGGAAAAGTTAAAAAAAGCTTTTAACAAAGATAAAGTCTCTGTGAAATCTAACGGAATTTTAGATAATTTGAATTTACATTATCAAAATGAAGCTGCAAGGCACAAGCTATTAGATGTTTTAGGTGATTTAGCATTAATTGGTAAAAGAATTAAAGGAAAGGTTATTGCAAAAAAACCTGGTCATTCCATCAATACGCAATTTGCTAAAAAAGTAAGTGGAATCATTGAAAAAGAGGAAAGGTTAAATATGAAAAAACAAGAATATGATGAAAAAGCTATAATGGATGCGGAGCAAATTATGAATATATTACCACATCGTCCGCCTTTTCTTTTTATAGATAAAATTCTAAAAATTAGTGATAACGCTATAACAGGTTTAAAATATGTTTTGCCAGATGAGCCCTACTTTAAGGGCCACTTCCCTGGTAGACCTGTTATGCCAGGAGTTTTGCAAATTGAAGCTATGGCACAGGTAGGGGGTGTTTTGGTTCTTAGTACATTCCCAGATCCAGAAAATTATTTAACTTTTTTTGGGAGAATAGAAAATGCTAAATTTAAAAGACCTGTAGAACCAGGAGATACTCTTATATTTGAACTTGAGTTACTCTCACCAATTAGAAGAGGTATTAGTCACATGATAGCCAGAGCTTACGTTGATGGGGAACTAACAACTGAAGCTGAAATGAAAGCAAAAATTGTAAAAAAATAGATTAATGAATCAACCATTATCATACGTTCATCCTGCAGCTAAAATTGCTAAAACAGTCGTAATTGAACCATTTACAACAATTGGTAAAGATGTAATAATTGGAGAGGGAACATGGATTGGTTCTAATGTTACAATTATGGAAGGTGCTAGAATTGGAAAAAATTGTTCAATATACCCTGGGGCTGTTATTTCGGGTGTTCCACAAGATTTGAAATTTAAGGGAGAGGAAACAACTGCAGAAATTGGAGATAATACTGTAATCAGAGAATGTGTCACAATTAATAGAGGAACCAACTGGAGAAAAAAGACGAAAATTGGAAAAAATTGTTTAATTATGGCTTATTCACATATTGCCCATGACTGTAAGGTTGGGGATAACTGTATTTTTTCAAATAATTCAACTCTAGCGGGTCATGTCACTGTAGGTGATTATGTTACATTAGCTGGTATGGTTGCAGTTCATCAGTTTTGTAATATTGGAAGACATGCATTTATTGCTGGTGGATCATTAGTAAGGAAGGATATACCTCCATTCGTTAAAGCTGCTCGAGAACCTTTGTCCTATGTTGGTATCAATTCTGTTGGATTAAGAAGAAGAGGTTTTAGTTCAGAAAAAATCAGAGAAATTCAAAATATATATAGAATTCTTTACCAAAAGAAATTTAATAATACCCAAGCTATTAATATTATTGAAGCAGAAGTTGAGGCAACATCTGACAGAGATGAAATATTAGTTTTTATTAAAGATTCTCAAAGAGGAATCATGAAAGGATATATTCAAAATTAAATTATGATTACTACTTCAGATATCAGAAAAGGCTTATGTATTAGATACTCAAATGATATTTATAAAATTATTGAGTTTTTGCATGTTAAACCTGGAAAAGGACCTGCATTTGTTAGAACTAAATTAAAAAGCGTTTCAACTGGGAAAGTCGTTGACAACACCTTTACAGCTGGACACAAGATTGACGATGTTAGAGTGGAAAATAGAAAATACCAATTCCTTTATAAAGATGGTGAAACCTATCATTTTATGAATAGTGATGATTATAATCAGATTGAAGTAGATAAATCACAAATTGAATCAGATATTTTCTTAAAAGAAGGATTAATCGTTACCATAATAGTTAATGCGGATGATTCAAATATTTTATCAGTCGAAATGCCTCAAAATGTTGTTTTAGAGGTAATTTCATCTGAGCCAGGTGTAAAAGGGAATACTGCAACAAATGCAACAAAAAATGCCAAACTTGAAACTGGAGCTGAAATTAATGTGCCGTTATTTATTAACGAAGGAGATAAAGTAAAAGTTGATACAGAAAAAGGAGTTTATTTAGAAAGAATTAAACAATAGTAATGAGTGTTTTAGTTAATAAAAATTCTAAAGTTATTGTTCAGGGTTTTACTGGTTCTGAAGGAACATTTCACTCATCACAAATGATTGAATATGGAACAAATATTGTTGGTGGAGTTACACCTGGTAAGGGTGGTCAATCACATTTAGATAGGCCAGTTTTTAATACAGTTGAGGATGCTGTTAAATCTACAGGTGCAAATACATCAATAATTTTTGTCCCTGCTGGATTTGCAGCAGATGCAATAATTGAGTCTGCAGATTCTGGAATTAAAGTGATCGTTTGTATTACAGAGGGGATCCCGATATCAGATATGACTAAAGTATACAATTATCTCGAAAATAAAGAATGTACATTAATTGGACCGAATTGTCCAGGCATTATTACACCTGATGAAGCTAAAGTTGGTATAATGCCAGGTTTTGTCTTTAAAAAGGGTAGGGTAGGCTTGGTTTCTAAGTCAGGTACTTTAACTTATGAAGCAGCTGATCAAATTGTCAAAGAAGGTTTCGGAATTTCAACGGCAATTGGAATAGGGGGTGACCCAATAATTGGAACAACTGTTGAAGATGCTGTCAAGTTATTTTTTGAAGATGATGAAACAGATTGTGTTGTTATGATTGGTGAAATTGGAGGTCAACTTGAAAATAATGCTGCTAAATGGGTAAAGAAATCAGAAAATCAAAAGCCAGTAATTGGTTTTATTGCTGGTGAAACTGCGCCGAAGGGAAGAACAATGGGGCATGCTGGAGCAATTGTGGGAGGAAAAGATGATACGGCAGCAGCAAAAAAATCTATAATGAGGGATTGCGGAATTCATGTTGTGGATTCACCAGCAGATATTGGTAAGTTTGTAAAAAAACATATAAAATAGTTATGTCTTTATTAGATAACAAAAATATTTTAATAACAGGAGGAAGTCGAGGAATTGGAAAATCCATAGTTGAAGTTCTCGTTAAAAATGGTGCTAATGTTGGTTTTACCTTCACATCATCAGATTTATCTGCAAATAATATTTGTAAAGAATTAAATTCAAAAGATGCTAAATGTATTGCCTATAAAAGCGATGCTTCAAAATTTGATCAGTGTGAAAAACTCGTTAATAGTTTTCTTGATGATTTTGAGACTATTGATGTATTAATTAATAATGCAGGAATTACTAAGGACAATTTACTTATGAGAATGTCAGAGGAGGATTTTGACAAAGTTATAGAAGTAAATCTCAAATCTGTTTTTAATATGACAAAAGCTTGTCAGCGAATTTTTTTAAAAAACAGACGAGGAAGTATTATTAATATGAGCTCAGTTGTTGGAGTAAAAGGCAATGCAGGTCAATCAAACTATGCAGCATCTAAATCAGGAATTATTGGTTTTTCCAAATCCATAGCTCAGGAATTAGGATCAAGAAATATAAGATGTAATGTCATAGCTCCTGGTTTTATAAAAACAGAAATGACTGACAACTTGTCTGAGTCAATTATTGAGGGGTGGACAGAAAATATTCCCCTCAAGAGGCCTGGTGAATCTGTTGATGTAGCAAATTTATGTTTGTTTTTGGCATCAGATTTGTCCAGTTATATTACGGGCCAAGTTATTAATGTTGATGGTGGCCTTTTAACTTAAAATTAATTAATTATATATGGAAAAATATTCAAAAATTGGATTACCTGCACTAATAGGTGCTTTAGTATTATTTGTCTTTGCTGTAAAAACTTTTGTAAATATAGGATACGGTGAAGCTGGTGTTTTATTTAAAACTTTTGGAAATGGTGTTGTTACTGATGAACCACCATTAGGAGAGGGGCTAAATATTGTGATGCCATGGAATAAGGTTTATATATACAACGTAAAGCAACAAGAGGTATTTGAAAGTAAAATGCAAGTTTTATCTTCAAACGGATTGGATATATCGTTAGATATTTCAGTATTATACCAACCAAAGATTCAAGAGTTAGGTTTACTGCACCAAACTAAGGGCTCTAATTATTTAAATGTTGTAATTATTCCATCATTAAGGGCAGTAGCTAGAAGTGTGGTTGGACAATACACACCAGAACAACTTTACTCAACTAAAAGAGATGCTATTCAAAATGAAATTTTTGAGCAGCTTGTAGAAGATGTAGAGACGCAGCATGTTCAAATTAACTCTGTACTAGTAAGAGATGTCACTCTTCCAGCTAATATTAAAGCAGCAATTGAGAGAAAATTAACTCAAGAGCAAGAAGCTTTAGAATATGTATTTAGATTAGAAAAAGCAAGACAAGAGGCTGAAAAACTTAGAATTGATGCTGAGGGTAAAGCTAATGCAAACAGAATTTTAAACAGTTCTTTAACTAGTAATATTTTAAGAGATAAAGGAATTGAAGCCACCCTTAAGTTAGCTGAGTCCCCAAACTCAAAAGTAGTTGTTGTGGGTTCAGGTGAAAATGGAGGTCTTCCACTAATATTGGGTAACCAATAAGATCTTTACAGATTTTTTTAAAACCCTGTTTTAGACAGGGTTTTTTTTATTTTTGGATATGCCAATAGAAAAACCTTTTAAGTGTTAAGAGTATCAAAAAAATCTCCTCTGATTAACTGATAAGATTTTATTATATTTACAAAAAAATTATAATTGGCTAAATCACAACAAACATTCAATAAGCTCGAAAGAGAAAAGAATAAAGCAAAGAAAAGAGAAGAAAAAAGAAAGAAAATGGCTGCTCGTAGAGAAGCTAAAGCGCGTGGTGAGTACAAACAAGATGAATTTGTGTATGTTGATTTTAATGGAAATTTTACTGATACACCGCCTGATCCTGCTGAAAAAGAACAAATTAGCTTAGATTCAATAGTTATAAGCCCAACAAAAAAAGATGATGTTGATGATCGTATCAATGGAAAGGTAACTTTTTATGATGATGAAAAAGGTTTTGGTTTTATTAAAAATCCTTTGAACCAAGATTCATACTTCTTTCACTTTAGTGAATGTCCTGATCAATTAACAGTAGGAGATAAAGTAGAATTTGAATTAATTAAAGGTGAAAAAGGTATGAATGCTGTTAAAATCATAAAGCAATAAATGAATCATAATATATATTATGTTAAATTATAGATGAAAAAAAAGATCTTATATACCCTACTAACAATTCTAGCTGTATTTATAACATATGCTGCATATGTGATTAATAACCCTGTGAGTCCATTAGAAACTGTTAGTTCAGATGATTCTGATGTCTCGATTACATATAGTCGTCCTTTTAAAAATGATAGATTAATCTTTGGAAATGAATCTGACGAAGCTTTAGTTCCATATGATAATTATTGGAGAACTGGAGCTAACAGACATACATATATAGAAAATAATAGAGATTTATCAATTGATGGGAACACATTATTCCCTGGAAAATATTCAATCTATACAATTCCTGGTGAAAATGAATGGGAAGTCTTTTTTAATAGTAATGTTAATTATTTCGGAGTTTCCAGACCAAATGAATCTGATGATATCCTTTCTGTTAAAGTTCCTGTTGTAAAACTTTTGAATGAGATTGAGCAATTTACAATTGAATTTGAAAACGATTCAATTTTTAACTACATATCATTAAAATGGGATTTAACTAAGGTTATGATTCCTTTCAAATAAAATGACTTTTAAAGGCTTTTTAAAGACCCTTTCCTACATTTTAGGCATATTTATTACTGTTTTAATTTTATCTGGGATTTCTTACCTAATTATCGATGGTATAAATAAGAAAAGTAATGTCATGGATATTGGAGATTACTCCCCTGTTTCCACTTTAGTAGTTCCTGAGAATCCGAGATATAAATCAAAATTTCCTTTTGTAGATGTTCATAGTCATCATTGGGATATGCCAGTAAAAGATCTTTCAAAACTTGTAACCGAAATGGATAGTTTGAATATGGCTTATTTAATTAATTTGAGTGGTTCTGGATTTGGAGCTTTCTCTGGAAAGCAGGAATTGATGGATTTAAATTTAACCAAGTCATTAGAGAACGTAAATGAAAATTATCCTGATCGTTTTGGAGTTTTTTTAAACTTAGATCTGGCAAAAATTGATAAACCTGATTTTGAAAAAAACAATAAAATACAGATAGAAAATGCTGTACGTCAAGGAGTTATAGGACTAAAAATTTACAAAAATCTTGGATTGACCTTAAGGGATTCCAGAAATATTCGTGTTCCTGTAGATGATGATAGATTATCTCACATATGGGAAACTTGCGCGAAATTTAACATCCCTGTATTAATTCATTCAGGTGAACCGAAAGCTTTTTTTGATCCAGTTGATAAATTCAATGAACGATGGTTGCATGCTAGAGAAAAGCCTAGAAGTTTTAGACCTAGTGATAAATACCCCACTTTTGATCAAGTTATGTATGAACAGGAGCAATTATTTAAAAAACATCCAACAACAACATTTATAAATGCTCATTTTGGTTGGTACGGAAATGATTTAGGAAGACTATCCAAACAACTTTCTGAATTGACTAATGTGTATGTAGAATTTGGAGCTGTAATTAATGAGCTTGGAAGACAACCCAGCACTGCAAGAAGATTTTTTGAGGATTATCAAGATAGAATTCTTTTTGGAAAGGATATATATAAAATGGATGAATATTACATCTATTTTCAAGTTCTAGAAACAGATGATGAGTATATTGAATACTATAGAAAAAGACATGGTCTATGGAGACTGTATGGTTTGAATCTATCTGATGAAATATTAAAAAAAGTTTATTATCAAAATGCACTTAAAATTTTTCCAAATATTAACCCAAATCTTTTCAAATAAGTTTTATTTTTAGCCCATGATTATAGGAATTCCTAAAGAAATTAAAGAAAGTGAACACAGAGTTGGTATGACTCCCTCTGGTGTTCAAACTCTAATTCAAAATGGACATGATGTTTATGTTCAAAATTCCGCAGGTCAAGGAAGTGGACACACAGATGAAGATTATTCAAATGTTGGTGCTAGAATTCTTAAAACTATTGAAGAAGTATATGATATTTCTGAAATGATAATTAAGGTAAAAGAACCTTTAAAAAAAGAGTATTCATTAATAAAAGAAGGTCAAATCATATATACATATTTTCATTTTGCTTCATCATTAGAGCTAACAAAAGCAATGATCGACAGTAAATCAGTTTGTATTGCTTACGAAACAGTTGAAAATTCAGACGGGTCACTCCCACTCTTAACTCCAATGTCTGAAGTAGCTGGAAGAATGGCAGCTCAACAGGGTGCTAAATTTCTTGAAAAACATCAAAAAGGTTGTGGAATTTTATTAGGAGGAGTTCCTGGTGTTAGTCCAGCTAAAGCTGTTGTTTTAGGAGGAGGTGTCGTTGGAACTCAGTCTGCTAAAATGTTAGCTGGTTTGGGTGCTGATGTCACTATTTTAGATATAAATCTTGAAAGACTTAGAGAGCTTGATGATATTTTGCCTAAAAATGTTAAAACTAAGTTTTCTAACCA
>Ga0066378_10000427_pt1:2500-18235 | contig 18235 bp, 10 predicted proteins | sample Knorr_S23_td_DCM_FD_70947 | JGI IMG/M metagenome (GOLD analysis project Ga0066378, IMG submission 70947) | Marine microbial communities from Southern Atlantic Ocean transect - Knorr_S23_td_DCM_ad_71m_LV_A | ecosystem: Environmental > Aquatic > Marine > Oceanic | place: Southern...
ACATCTTAGTAACCGGAGGAAAAGAAAGTAAAAACGATTCCCTGAGTAGCGGCGAGCGAAACGGGAACAGCCTAAACTAATTTACAAATTAGGGTAGTGGGAGAACCAAAATACACTTATGATTAAAATTAGATGAATCTTTTGGAATGAAGAACCATAGGAAGTGATAGTCTTGTAATCGAAAATATTAATCTAGTGCGGTTTTATCCCGAGTAGCATGGGGCACGTGAAATCCCGTGTGAATCTGCGAGGACCACCTCGTAAGGCTAAATATTCCTAAATGACCGATAGCGCATAGTACCGTGAGGGAAAGGTGAAAAGAACCCCGCAAGGGGAGTGAAATAGAACATGAAACTATAAGCTTACAAGCAGTAGGAGGACGACTTAACGTCTGACTGCGTGCCTGTTGAAGAATGAGCCGGCGACTTATAAGCAATGGCAGGTTAAATGTAGGAGCCATAGCGAAAGCGAGTCTGAATAGGGCGTTTGTCATTGTTTATAGACCCGAACCCGGATGATCTAACCATGGTCAGGATGAAGCTTAGGTAAAATCAAGTGGAGGTCCGAACCGACTGATGTTGAAAAATCAGCGGATGAATTGTGGTTAGGGGTGAAATGCCAATCGAATCCGGAGCTAGCTGGTTCTCCCCGAAATGTGTTTTGGCGCAGCGATTAATGTTTAAATTTAGGGGTAAAGCACTGTTTTTATGCGGGCTGGTAATTCGGTACCAAATGAAGGCAAACTAAGAATACTAAATTGTATAGTTAATCAGTAAGACTGTGGGGGATAAGCTCCATTGTCAAGAGGGAAACAGCCCAGACCATCAGTTAAGGCCCCTAAAAATTGCTAAGTGCGAAAGGTGGTGGGAGTGCATAGACAACCAGGAGGTTTGCTTAGAAGCAGCAATCCTTTAAAGAATGCGTAATAGCTCACTGGTCGAGTAAACCTGCGCCGAAAATGTACGGGACTAAGTAATTTGCCGAAGCTATGGGGTAATAATAAATTATCGGTAGGGGAGCGTTCTGTTGTAGGTTGAAGCGTTAGTGAAAACGGGCGTGGACGAAGCAGAAGTGAGAATGTCGGCTTGAGTAGCGAAAACATTGGTGAGAATCCAATGCCCCGAAAACCTAAGGATTCCTCCGGAAGGCTCGTCCGCGGAGGGTTAGTCAGGACCTAAGGCAAGGCCGATTTGGCGTAGTCGATGGATAACAGGTAGATATTCCTGTACCACTTTTTATTGATAATGAGGGACGGAGCAGGCTAGTTCAGCCGGATGTTGGTTACCGGTTTAAGCGTTTAGATGTTGAGAAGTAGAGAAAATACTTTGAGTTAAGACGTGAATAGGAGATACTTAATCGTATTGAAGTGAATGATGTCATACTTCCAAGAAAAGCTCAATCTATCTTAAATATAAAGTGCCTGTACCATAAACCGACACAGGTGGGTAAGTAGAGAATACTAAGGGGCGCGAGATAACTCTCTCTAAGGAACTCGGCAAAATAACCCCGTAACTTTGGGAGAAGGGGTGCCTATTTAGGCTGCAATAACAAGGTCCAAGCGACTGTTTACCAAAAACACAGGTCTCCGCAAAGTCGCAAGACAATGTATGGGGGCTGACGCCTGCCCAGTGCCGGAAGGTTAAGGAAGTTGGTTAGCTTTATGCGACGCTAGCGACTGAAGCCCCGGTGAACGGCGGCCGTAACTATAACGGTCCTAAGGTAGCGAAATTCCTTGTCGGGTAAGTTCCGACCTGCACGAAAGGCGTAACGATTTGGACACTGTCTCGGAGAGAGGCTCGGTGAAATAGACTTGTCTGTGAAGATGCGGACTACCTGCACCTGGACAGAAAGACCCTATGAAGCTTTACTGTAGCTTGGAATTGACTTCAAACTTTATTTGCGTAGGATAGGTGGGAGGCTATGAAGATGATCTTCTGGGATTATTGGAGCCATCCTTGAAATACCACCCTAATAATGTGAGAATTCTAACTTTTCGCTGTGAATCCAGCTGAAGGACATTTTCAGGTGGTCAGTTTGACTGGGGCGGTCGCCTCCCAAAAGGTAACGGAGGCGTACAAAGGTTTCCTCAAATCGGTCAGAAATCGATTGTAGAGCGCAAAGGCAAAAGGAAGCTTGACTGTGAGACCTACAAGTCGAACAGGGACGAAAGTCGGTCTTAGTGATCTGACGGTACCAAGTGGAAGGGCCGTCACTCAACGGATAAAAGTTACTCTAGGGATAACAGGCTGATCTCCCCCAAGAGTTCACATCGACGGGGAGGTTTGGCACCTCGATGTCGGCTCGTCGCATCCTGGGGCGGTAGCACGTCCCAAGGGTTGGGCTGTTCGCCCATGAAAGCGGTACGCGAGCTGGGTTCAGAACGTCGTGAGACAGTTCGGTCCATATCCGGTGTAGGCGTTAGAATATTGAGAGGATTCTTCTTTAGTACGAGAGGATCGAGAAGAACGTACCGCTAGTGTACCAGTTATCATGCCAATGGTAAATGCTGGGTAGCTATGTACGGAGTGGATAACCGCTGAAAGCATCTAAGTGGGAAGCCCACCTCAAGATGAGTATTCTTATCTAGAAGATATAAGGTTACGGCAAGACTAGCCGTTTAATAGGTACCATGTGAAAGTACAGTAATGTATTGAGCAGAGGTATACTAACAAACCGAATACTTGAATTCAAATATCATAAGGCACTAGTTAGTGCCTTATTATTAAAACTATGTAGAAATCTTGGTATTTTAGCATAATGGAACCACTTTGATCCATCTCGAACTCAATTGTGAAACGTTATAGCGCTGAAAATACTTGGAAGGGAGCTTTCTGGGAAGATAAGTCAATGCCAAGTATCTCTACAATTTTTTTTATTTTTAAAGTCAATGATTTTTACATTAATACATTAATCATCGTTTCTCCATATCCAACATTTCCGTAATCTAGGGGGGTCAGTGTCGCACTAGCAATAGGCGCAAAAGCTTAAGGATATATGCATGCCTCAAAGTATCAAGTTTACGCCTAAAATTCTAAGGTATCTAGACAAAATTTTTCCTCTACGCTTAGTGTAACGAGTCATAGTACGACGTGTCATTTCCAATTGAGAGCGGGTAGGCAGAATCGAACTCCCATCATCAGCTTGGAAGGCTGAGGTTTTACCACTAAACTATACCCGCTTTATTTTAAATTCATTACTATAACTAATTATAGCGGATATTTAGAAACTTGGCTAGTGTTGTTGCTTTTTCTTCTACAAGAGTATATCAGCCTTAGCCCTTACGACAGAAATGTGAAATGGGAGAAATGATAAGCGTGTCTTAGGTATATGACAATTCGTTTTGTTCTCTTGTAAAACGATGGCGCGACTAAAATTAGCTTAACGAATAAAGAATTTTTTAACGGACTCAATTCAATTATTATGCTTATACCAAATAATAAAGCTGAAATTTGAAATCTTTTCTTTTTTACTGTCATACTTAAATACGTAAATTTATAATTAGTATCACACCAATCGTGATCAATACGATAAAGAAGGAAGAACTAACCTCTTCTTCCTTCCCTAGTCGATAATGCAGTTGAAAGAACAGAGCGTGTCCTCCATGTCGCAGCTGCATATGTAGTGGTACATATAACGATTTGTGTAGCACATAATGCTTTGTGTTTTGTATCAGGAGAAATATACATTTCAACGTCAGACTTTACTGCCTTTTTATAGGCACAGCGAGGGCTCAATCCTAAGTCTTCTGGACATTAAAAGGGAATAGCAGGCATTAACTAAAACCGCCCATTGATTAAGTTAAAATTGTTAGTAGTTGAAAAGCGATCATCTACAATAGAATTAACTGGGGCATTGCCCGCTTAAATTTTTGGCTAGGCATAATTATAGGGGATATTTAGAAACTTGGCTAGTGTTGTTGCTTTTTCTTCTAATAAGAATAAGGGCATAGGGTCACCTATACCAGTTAAAGGAATACGTCGTTTATCAACAGTTATTAGATATAACGCGCGACGTGGGTTTATTCCTTCTTTTACTTCAACTTCCAATGATTTAATTTCATTTAGTGGATAACTTAATAAAATATTTCGATTTTCACCCGGGAACCCTCGCCTTACTAATCTTATAGTTGAGTTGGCTAAATCAAATTCGTTATAACCACCACCAACATCCCAGAAAATTATTAATATTAAATAAATATTAACTAGCGTGGCCCCTGTCCCATAAACAAACATTAAAATTCCTTGAGGAATAAAATTTAATTCTATAGAATTTGCGAAAGGTAACAAGTTAATTTTAAAGTAGCTTGAACCAGCAGCTAGAAGAAACCCAACTCCGCCAATTGTTAATAGAACTATCCAAACGTAATTTTCAATACGTCGTGATCCTATTATGTCTTCACGTTTTACTAAGTTTGTTTCCATTATATTTTTAGTTATTATTTTCCGTTTAATTTTTTAAAAAATTAAAGGTATTTGGAAGGGAAATTATATTTATATTAACTTTATACCTTTGAAAACAAGAAATAGCCCTGATGTTAAGGCAAAACAAAAAGCTAATAGTAAAATGTAGTCTATAAAAATAGTCATAAATTATTTTTCCTTTAATTATATATATATTATAAGTGAAAGAGAAGCGATATAGGAATGCAATATTTGTAATTTTTTGTTAATTTTGATTAAATTTAACTTTTACTAAGTATAATGTATGTAGTGAATTGAATTTAAGAATAAAAAATGAGTAAATTTAGTTTTGTGGGTCCATATGGAGATGATCCTACTGTCGGCCATTTATCAACACCCGTTACTACATCAATGATCACACGCACACTACTTGGTAATCTACCGGCGTATCGTCCAGGATTATCGAGTCTTTTACGTGGTTTAGAGGTGGGTATGGCTCATGGTTATTTTTTAATCGGTCCTTTTTATAAACTAGGTCCATTACGTAACTCTGATGTCGCTCTTTTAGCAGGTTTTATGTCTGCTGTTGGATTAATTATAATCCTCGGTTTAGGATTAGCATTATACGGAACTGCGACTTATCAAGAAGATGATGTTATAGCTGGCGATATTTTACAAACTAAAGCTGGCTGGAGAAAATTTACCGGAGGTTTCTTTATTGGTGCTTTAGGTGGTGCACTTGTTGCATATTTGTTACTTTTACAAATATAATTAATTCATTAAGAATTTCCGTTTAACAAATTTTTTGGTACAATTCAGATGTATCTAAAGTTAAGTTTTAAAAAAGCAAAAATACCGTGTCAGGACTGAAAAGGAGCAGCACAATTTATGTTGATTAAGTACTTAATTTTAGGTACAAAAATAAAGGAGAGAGGGGGATTCGAACCCCCGGTACAGAATTCTGTACAATAGATTAGCAATCTACCGCTTTCGACCACTCAGCCATCTCTCCATTTTTCTTATTTTAGCTCTGGCGGGACTTGAACCTGCGACCTTGGGCTTATGAGTCCCCTGCTCTAACCAACTGAGCTACAGAGCCATTAATAAATGTATTAATATAGTACCAATTTGCGAATCGGGTAGTCAATAGGGAAAATAGTAGTAGAGAAAAATATTGATCATAGAGTTCAAAAATTATGTATTATTTTTAATTTTCTGATCTTTCATAAATTTACAAATTAGTTTTTTATTTCAAATCTTTTGCACGACAGAAAAACGGCTCTTCCATTTATGGTAAAAATATTTTTTTCCGGCAACATAAGTTATAATATTTCTATGTTATAAAAAATTTAACTAATCGATTAATATGTTAGTACTAGCAAAATTACCAGGTGCGTTCGCGCTTTTTAGTCCACTTGTGGATGTTTTACCCGTTATCCCTGTCTTATTCCTTTTATTAGCTTTCGTATGGCAAGCTTCTGTAGGTTTTAGATAATTTCTATTTTTTTTGTTAAATAATAAAAATAGTCGTTTTTTGTAAATAACTCATTAAAAACCTCCTGAAAAAAATATTCAACTGTGAGGTTTTTATTACTTTTATTTAATATTTCTAATTTTTAAAGCTAGTGAAGAGACTTGAACTCCCGACCGGCTGATTACAAATCAGCTGCTCTACCAACTGAGCTACACTAGCTATATAAATAATAGCACAAAGTTTAAAATTTTGCTAACAATAAACCTAAAGCTAATAATATTTTCAACTTTCAGCTTTAGGCGATTTATTAATTACTTTGTAAAACTAAATAATCAAATGTTAAAGGATCATTTATTATAATCTCGGATAACATTTTTCGATTTAGTGCTATTTTGTTTTGTTTAAATTTTGAACAAACTTGACTATAAGTTGTACCATGTCGTCGAATTTGACTATTTATACAACTAATCCAATTTCTACGTTGAACACGTTTAAATAGTTTTCGGCTAACATAAGAATAACGACGTGCCTTCATAACTTGTTGATTTGAAACACGAAATAATCTTGAGTGTGCACCCTTATAACCTTTTGCTAATTTTAAAACCGTTTTGCGACGCTTTCTCGCAACATTACCTCTTTTTATTCGTACCATATTTTGATTATTAAAAATTTAATATGGGAGCATAATCGCTATACTTTTTGCGTCACCTTTTGCGGCTACTGCCATAGTGGACATATGTCGCTTTTGTTTCGGTGACTTCTTTTCTAGAATATGGGATTTATACGGTCGTTTAAAAATAAACTTTCCATTTTTTGTTTTACGATACCGTTTATCGGCTGATCGTCGGGTTTTTAATTTCGACATAGCTAATTTTAAATAGTGTTATTTACTCCGCTATACGAAAATATAACATATATGTATAAAAATTACAATAAAAGCGAGTAAAACGAATTAACAATTGGATTTTAAAAACTAGAAAAAGGGGCGGGTTTTTAATAAAAATTAGGGATATCTAAATTCCCTAATTTTCCGGTTATAAGTTGCCTTTTTTAAATGCTAGGAACACAATTACTGCAGGTCCTGAACCTAGAACAAAAATAATAGATAATATTTGTCCGAAAACTTGCCAATTCATAATTAAAACAGTTTCTATTTAATTGTATAAATAAAGCACGATAAAGAATTAGAACTCTCTTCACTTTATATACTCTATAAACATTATAATGTATATTGAAGAAAAATTAATTAAACAACGAACTTTTTTTTTGTTTTAGCAATATTTTTGTATAATATAAAATGATAAGGGTTGCTAACTCAATGGTAGAGTACTCGGCTTTTAACCGATAAGTTCTGGGTTCGAGCCCCAGGCAACCCAATAGTCATATTTATCAATTTCTATACATGAAAATAGTATGTTTTTTATAAATTACTATTTTTTAGTTTTTCAGGTCGGTATACTAATTAACGTATGTAAGTATATTACGGTTGTTTATTTAATACCCCCAAGGGAATTCGAATCCCTGTTACCTCCGTGAAAGGGAGGTGTCCTAGGCCTCTAGACGATGGGGGCTTATACGATTAATACTAAACTAGAATAGTATTATTGTCAATAAATATTTTAAACTCGATTATTTATGGAAGATTTTTTAGCGAAATTTTATTTAGCAATTGTTTTTGGTGTCCTACTTGTTAGCGCCTTATTTCTTGGTTATCAAATTCAATTAACCCAACAGTTAGAAAATAATTTGGATAAGTTCCGTACAAAAAAAACATCTGAAAAAGATTCATATCAAAATTTATTTAAATTAGGGCAATTGTATTTACGAAAGAAAATTTATAATAAAGCAATAGAAGAATTTCGTTCAAGCTTTAAAAAATGGGATAAAAATGATAAGTTGGGAATTGCTAGTTTGTTTAATACGTTAGGCTTTACTTATTACCAATTAAAGGAATATGAAATTGCTGCGTATTATTACAAAATTGCCCTGACCGTTACTCCAGATTATGTAACTAGTTTAAGCAATTTAGCATATCTATATCAAAGTCAAAATCAGATTGATAATCTTCAACCTATTTATAAACAGCTAGCAGTATTAGATCCAAATAGTGAAAAAACTGCTGAAATAAACAACTATTTATCTAAACGATTAAAGAATTCGGAATAGTAGGATTTGAACCTACGACATTCTGCTCCCAAAGCAGACGCGCTACCAAGCTGCGCTATATTCCGTTTTACAAATTATATCATAATATATTTGTATAAAAAAGAAAAAGTAAAAAATAACAAACAGATCTTCGGAACTATTTGTTATTTTTTACCTTGTAATGTCATATTTTTAAAAAATTGAAATAGGGAAGTTAGCTTATTTTTAGTCTATCCATTTATCAGCAACTAAATCTATCATGCCTTGTTCAGTTTTTACATAGCTTACAGTCACGAAACCAAGAGTTTTTAACTCTTTATTTAGTAGCTCGGAAGCATATATTTGGTTAACTTTGTCTAAAAATAATTCCATTGACCAAGGTTGTTGCCAAAAACTTGTATCAGCAACTAATTCATACTCTTCACCATTAAATGCAAAACCAATGTCTGTAGAATTTGGCTGATGGATTACTAATTCAGCGTTAACTGTTTGATTTTGGTAACCACGAATAGGTAAAGTCGTTTTCTCCCAATTAACATCTAATTGAGTCAAAACACTTTGTAAAGTGGCTAAATCGCGTATCGAAGTCTGAATTCGTGTAAAATGTGACATCGTTAGTTAATCTCTTAATAATTAATTCGTAGATCAAAAACTTTTAGCTAATTACGTTGATGGTTATATAACGAAAAAATATAATCTACTTAAATTATTATACGAAATAAATGTTTCTAAAACCTTTTTAAAACGAAATTAAGATAGTTTTGTTAAAATTAATTTTTTTTTCTAACTTTAATTTTTATGTTCGGCAATCTTTATATTCCGATGATATAATATATGGTGCTCCTTTCGAATTAAATTTGCCAAATCTAATTTTAACATAAGCACTATTACATGTTAAGCTGGTAGTGATTATATATAGATTTGAGCGAGTCCTGAGGTACTTATTTATTAGTTTTAATTTAACTGTATTTTTATGTTGTTCTACGGTTAATTGTATTACATTTTAATTTTTGAACAAATTTTATTGCCCTATTTATGTATGGATAAACAATTATTTGTTACTACGATACCCCATTTTTCTGAAACTAACTTAAATAGTTTTTGTTGGTTTTTAGAGTATGGTCTTTCAGATGAATTACGTAATTTTGCGTCTGCTTTAAATTTAAACGAAAAGTTAAATATCCGAGTTTATAGTGAGGAATTTGTTTTAAAGCGCCCAAAGTATTCATCTGTTCAATGTAAACGATATGATTTAACTTATGCTATTCGTATTTATGTACCTATTGAATTAATTGAAGAAGGTACAGTTAATGAGTATTTAGCCTTTTTTGGGGAAATACCATTAATGACTGAAGAAGGTACGTTTATCATAAATGGATGTGAAAGAGTCATTATAAACCAAATTATCCGAAGCCCTGGTATTTATTATCGTCGTGAAACGCAAGAAAAGACATTACAATACAGTGCAACTTTGATTTCGGATCGTGGTTCTTGGTTGAAGTTTGAGTTTGAAACAGGTACGGTTCAAATTCGTTTAAATAAAGCAACAACTGTAGATTTTTATCATTTGTTAGAGACATGCGGAATAACAAATTTTGACCCTAGCACCAAGTTTAATTTAGCTATTTTAAACAAATCAATACAGCAAACCTCTATTAGTGATTTTGATACTAATCTTTTAACAAAGAATTTAACGAATAACCAAAATATTAATTTTGATTCTAATAAGGGTTCTGAAGATAACTATTTACAGATTTTTAACGAAAAAGTTTATAGTTTAGGAAAAATTGGCCGAAAAAAATTAAATTCAAGATTAGGGTTATCTATTCCAGATTCTATAACACGGGTGACAATAGATGATGTGATTGCTATTTCAAATTATTTAGTAGATTTACACGCAAATTTAGGTGAATTAGATGATATTGATAATTTGCGTAATAGACGAGTCCGTTCAATCGGAGAATTACTACAGATTCAATACGGCATAGGGCTTAGTCGATTAGAACGCTCTATTAACGAACGTCTAATGATAACAAATTCAACAGCTTTTAAAGTAGCAACAATTATTAACCCAAAGCCAATCATCGCTTCGATAAAGGAATTTTTTGGTTCTAGTCAATTATCACAATTTATGGATCAAACTAATCCGATCGCGAGTTTAACGCACAAGCGTCGAATAAGTAGTTTAGGGCCGGGTGGGTTAAATCGGGATCGTTTATCTTTAGCGGTACGTGATATTCATCCAAGCCACTATGGTCGTATTTGTCCAGTTGAGACACCCGAAGGGCAAAACGCTGGAATCATTGCCTCATTAGCCTGTTACGCTCGGATAAATGAATCCGGGTTTTTAGAGACTCCATTTTTTAAAATGAAGCAAGGGCAAGTTCTTGATAATCAACTACCTATTTATTTAACTACAGAAGAAGAAGAAGTTATCGAAACAGCTCCAGCTGATCGGGTGCTAAATGCAGCATTCTCAAGTTTAAATGAGCAATTAGTCCCTATTCGCTACAAAAATGAGTTTAGTTTGGTCCCAATTAATCAGGTTAAGCTCGTTTCTGTTTCTCCATTACAAAACTTCTCAGTTGCGACTTCTTTAATTCCATTCTTAGAGCATAACGATGCTAACCGAGCTCTTATGGGGTCTAATATGCAACGACAATCTGTGCCGTTGTTGTATCCTCATAAACCAATTGTAGGAACAGGATTAGAGCATCAGTTAGCAACGGATTCGGGTGCTGTTTTAATAAATAAATTTGATGCAACCGTAAAATATGTTTCTTCACGTTTAATCAGTATTGAAACACCGGAAAAGAATTTAATCAATTATAAATTACAAAAATATGCGCGTTCAAATCAAGATACGTGTATAAATCAAAGACCGCTGGTTTGGCCAAATGAAAATGTTACGTCTGGTCAAATTATTGCGGATGGACCCGGAACAAATGGTGGAGAACTAGCATTAGGTCAAAATCTTCTGGTAGCTTATATGCCATGGGAAGGTTACAATTACGAAGATGCCATATTAGTAAATGAGCGTTTAGTTCAAGAAGATTTATTTACATCAATTCATATTGAAAAATTTGATTTAGAAATCCGTCAAACTACATTTGGTGTCGAAAAAATAACACGAGATTTACCGAATGTAAACGATGATGCGGTTAGCAATTTAGATAGTAATGGAATTGTTTGTAAAGGAACTTTTGTTAAGTTTGGAGATATTTTAGTTGGAAAAGTAACGCCAAAAGATGAAACTGATCAATTACCGGAAGGGCGTTTATTGCGCGCGATTTTTGGTGAGAAAAGTAAAAATGTTTCTGATAATTCATTACGAGTACCAAAAGGAACATCGGGGCGTGTAATTAACGTCCGCGTATTTAGACGAACTAAAGGTTATGAATTATCCGATGGTTCCATTTCTTTAGTTAGAATTTTTATTGCTCAGATTCGAAAAATACAAGTTGGTGATAAAATTGCCGGTCGACATGGAAATAAAGGTATAGTGTCCCGTATATTACCCAGACAAGATATGCCATTTTTACCAAATGGTATGCCCGTAGACTTACTATTAAATCCATTAGGCGTTCCCTCACGTATGAATGTAGGTCAAATTTTTGAGTGTTTATTAGGATTAGCAGGTTCAAAGCTTAATCGTCGTTTTAAAATAACGCCTTTTGATGAAATGTACGGGACTGAAACTTCTCGTAACCTTGTTAATGGTTATTTACAAAAAGCAGCGGAAAAAACTAATGAAGCATGGCTATATAATTCTTCGTTACCCGGACGCATAGTTTTACGCGATGGACGAACTGGCAAATTATTTGATAACCCAGTTTTAGTTGGAAAAACTTATATGTTGAAATTAATTCACCAAGTCGATGATAAAATGCATGCGCGTTCAACGGGCCCTTATTCTTTGATTACACAACAACCTTTGGGGGGTAAATCTCGCCATGGTGGCCAAAGGTTTGGTGAAATGGAAGTATGGGCTTTGCAAGCTTTTGGTTGTGCTTATACATTGCAAGAGTTGCTGACATTGAAATCAGATGATATGGAAGGTCGAAATGAAGTTTTAAACGCGATTATAAAAGGTTTACCGATACCTAAGCCTGGAATTCCCGAATCGTTTAAAGTTTTAATTCGTGAATTACATTCTTTAGGTTTAGATATTTCGCTTTACAAAATGGATAAAGTGTCAAGCGGAAAAACTAATGAAACTGAAGTTGACTTATTACGCCATTATGAGAAAAACTTGAAACGTTCATTGCCATTGTACACATTGTAAATATTTGTATTTTAGAAAAGCAACCGTATGACAAAATTCAATGAAAGTTTTGATTACATAAAAATAAATTTAGCATCACCTGAGCGTATTAAACAATGGACTTCTGATACTGTACGTTCAACTACTGGTGGTTCGGGTGAAGTAACAAAATCTGAAACTATAAATTACCGAACATTTAAGCCCGAAATGGGTGGACTATTTTGTGAAAGAATTTTTGGGCCCGTTAAAAGTTGGGAATGTCATTGTGGAAAGTATAAACGAATTCGTCAACAAGTTTTAGTATGTGAACGTTGTGGAGTAGAAGTTACCGAATCACGTGTAAGACGTCATCGAATGGGGTATATAAAATTAGAGTATCCCGTTGCTCACATATGGTATGTTCGGAGTTTTCCTAGTTATATCTCATTATTGTTGGGAATTAAACGACGAGAATTAAAAGAAATAATTTATTTTAATGAAATAAATTTCCGCCATTTTGATAATAAGTTGTTAAATTGGGCAAAAAATGTGTATGGAAACAACAAACCAAAAGCTGGCGCTGAACTTATATCCGATTTACTAGAAAACTTAGATTTAGAAAAAGTTGTTAATTCTTGTCGTACCTCTTACACAACAGCGTCAACATCAGATAAAGAAAAACTTATTAAACGGATACGTATTTTAGAAAATTTTATTGCAACAAAATCAGACCCAACATGGATGTTGCTTTCTATTATACCCGTTTTACCACCAGGTTTACGACCAATGGTGCAATTAGAAGGTGGAAGATTTGCAACTTCCGATTTAAATGAATTATATCGTCGAGTAATAAATCGTAATAATCGTTTAAGACGTTTTTTCGAAATTTATGCCCCTGAAATTATTATCCGTAATGAAAAACGGATGTTGCAGGAAGCCGTTGATGCTTTAATTGATAATGGTCATAGAGAGAAAAAAGCGGTTGGCCTAAATAATCGACCATTAAAATCATTATCCGATATCTTATCAGGGAAACAAGGGCGTTTTCGTCAAAATCTTTTAGGAAAACGGGTAGATTATTCTGGTCGATCTGTTATTATTGTTGGCCCTGAATTAAAATTAAATCAATGCGGCTTACCATATGAAATTGCCTGTGAATTATTCCAACCATTTTTAATTCATCGTTTAATTCAATTAGGGTACGCGGGAAATATGAAAATTGCTAAACGCTTAATTCAAGAGAAGGATGAAAGAATTTGGGAAGCTTTAAAAAATGTTTTAGAAGGATTCCCAATATTTTTAAATCGTGCACCGACGTTGCATCGATTAGGTATTCAAGCATTTGAGCCAATTATAGTCGATGGTCGTGCGATACGTTTACATCCATTAGTTTGTCCCGCTTTTAATGCGGATTTTGATGGTGATCAAATGGCAATTCATGTTCCTTTATCAATTGAATCACAGGCAGAATCCTACTTATTAATGTTAGGCCCTAATAATTTTATGTCACCGGCAACCGGTGAACCTATTTTATTACCCAGTCAAGATATGGTATTAGGTTCGCATTATTTAACGTCACAAAGTCGTTCAAACTTTAAGGGTAGCTATCAATATTTTGGGAATGTCGAGTCTGTATTACAGGCTTATAATTGTGACAAAATAGCTTTACATTCTTCAATTTGGTTACGATTTAATGGTCAGACCCAAACTTCGACACCCCCTATTCTTTTAGATAGCATCCGAATGTCGGATGGAAGTGTTATATACGTTTATAACGATAGGCAAATTAGAAAAAAAGAGGGTGAGACGTTGGTTACTTATATTTTGACAACTCCCGGACGTGTTTTATTTAATAATCTAATTTATTCTGTTTTAGCATGAAACAAGAGATCTTCTATAATAAAACTATAAATAAGAAAGAACTCAAATCGATAGTTCATTCAGCTTTTCAATCATATGGAATTGTAAAAGCAACAAATTTGGCAGAATGTTTAAAAAAAGAGGGTTTCTCTTTTGCGACTCAAGCAGGAATTTCGATTAGTGTCGAAGATTTAAAAGTACCACCAACGAAAAATTCATTATTTTTAAAAAATAACAAACAAATCAATTTAGCGTATTTTTATGAAAAACGGGGAAACATTAATGAAGTTGAACGTTTCCAAAAAGTTATTGATACTTGGCACACTACTAGTGAGATTTTAAAAAATCAATTAGTTGATTTTTTTAAAAGTACAGACCCATTGAACCCTGTTTACATGATGGCCTTTTCGGGGGCCCGGGGGAATTTATCTCAGGTTCGTCAACTGGTCGGAATGCGCGGATTAATGTCTGATCCAAATGGTCAAATTATTGATTTGCCGATTAAAGCAAATTTTCGCGAAGGTTTAAGTATTACGGATTATGTAATCTCTTCTTATGGAGCCCGAAAAGGGATTGTTGATACGGCTTTAAAAACTGCGGATTCTGGATATTTGACTCGAAGATTAGTTGATGTGGCTCAACATGTTATTATTCGAGAATTAGATTGTGAAACGAAAAATGGTGTTAGAGTTTTGTATGACCCAGATCAAAATCAAGATGGTCGTTATTTTGGTCGTGTTTTAGCTAAATCTGTGTATAATCCTGTTTCGGGTGATCTGATTCTTGAGAGAAATACGCCCTTAACTCTGTCGAAATTACGAAAAATAAATTTCAAAACTCCTTTAATTCTCCGTTCGCCATTGATTTGTGAAGCTAGTAATTCAATTTGTCAAAAATGTTATGGGTGGAACTTATCTCAAGGTAAATTAGTTGAATTAGCGGATGCCGTTGGGGTAATTGCAGCTCAATCAATTGGTGAACCTGGTACTCAGCTTACAATGCGGACATTCCATACCGGGGGTGTTTTTACTGGTGAAAGTAGTAATCAGATTTACAGTGCTATTGATGGTCAGATACTCTTTTCTTCTACCCTTAAAACGTCAACGTCTCGAACAATCTATGGGGAAATTATTTTAAAAGCTATCAATAGTAGTGAATTTTTTATTTTTGATAAGTCCAAAAAGACGTTGAAAAAATATATTATTAAACCTGAGATGCTTTTATTTGTAAATAATAAAAGTTTTGTGAAAAAAGGTGATGTATTAGCGGAATTGCCATTAACGAATAAACGTACCACTACTCAATTAAATGATATTTTTACCCCAATTTCAGGAGAAGTGCAATTCCAAAACGTTACTTTTGATGACAAGAATACATTGACTAATAATGGTTTGATTTGGATTGCAGCTGGTGAAATTTATGACATTTTACCATCGATGTTAATCAAAAAGAAGAAAGTAAAAGTTGTAAAAAATAATGCAATCGCCCAAACAAAAATTATAAGCCCGATTGGTGGTATCGTAAAATCGAGTAAAATTGGACAAAGTGTTAATAATTATATTGTTTCACCACCTTCGATTTTTATTCAAAATAAATTATTTAAAACAGCAAAC
>Ga0066378_10000430_pt1 | contig 18142 bp, 12 predicted proteins | sample Knorr_S23_td_DCM_FD_70947 | JGI IMG/M metagenome (GOLD analysis project Ga0066378, IMG submission 70947) | Marine microbial communities from Southern Atlantic Ocean transect - Knorr_S23_td_DCM_ad_71m_LV_A | ecosystem: Environmental > Aquatic > Marine > Oceanic | place: Southern Atlantic ocean...
GCATCAGATCTGGCTATTTCTTCCATTGCGAGCGTGTAAGAAATAGTATCCATGCCACCTCCACTAAATTTGGGACTTACCATCATACCCATAAATCCTAATTCAGCCATTTTTTTTATGTGTTCCTCAGGCCAGATTTTTTTTATATCTCTATCTACTGCCCCAGGTAAAAGCTCAGTTCTAGAAAAATCTCGAGCAGTTTTTTGTACTAATTTTTGTTCTTCTGTTAATTCAAAATTCATTTTAATATTTATAAAATCCTTTCTTTGTTTTTACACCTAATTTATTTTCTTTCATCATTTCAACTAAGAGTGGACAAACCCTATATTTTTCTTGTTTAAATCCATCAAATAAAACATTCATAATTGAAACACAAACATCTATTCCAATCAAATCTGCTAATTTAAGAGGCCCCATTGGATGTCCCATTCCTAATTTCATTATCTGATCTATAGATTCTGCTGATGCAACTCCTTCCATAAATGTGAATGCTGCCTCATTTATCATGGGCATTAAAATTCTATTCGAAACAAATCCTGGAGAATCATTACATTCGACTGCAATTTTGTTTAAAGAACTTACATAATCTAATGTCTTTTCAACAATTAAATTGTTTGTTTGACTTCCTTTAATTATTTCTACTAACTTCATTACAGGTACTGGGTTCATGAAGTGCATTCCTATAACATTTTGAGATTTTTTTAAATTTATTGCAATTTTATCTATAGATATAGATGAAGTATTAGTTGCCATTATTGTATTTTTGGAAACAATAGAATCAAGCTTTTTAAAAATATCTTTTTTTACAATTTCATCTTCTTTTACTGCTTCAATTACTAATCCTGATTCTTTAACTTTTTTAAAGTCTGTTGTAAAAACAATTTTACCAAGAGATTCATCTGATTTATCTTGGCTAATTATTTCTTTTTTCACCTGACGATTTAAGTTTTTTTTAATTATTTCTTTTGCATTTTTTAAAATTTCATCACTAAGGTCAACTAAGACAACAGTTTCAATTTTTGGACATGTAGCAAAAACATGCGCAATACCGTTACCCATAGTTCCAGAACCAATTACACTAATTAAATTTTCATTCATAATTTTAAATCATTTCTACAAGCATTGCTGAAGCTTCACCACCACCAATACATAAACATGCTATTCCATATCGTTTTTTGTTTAATTGTAACGCATTTAATAAAGTAACTAAAACTCTAGCTCCCGATGCGCCTATTGGATGTCCCAATGAAACAGCTCCACCATGAATATTTACCTTATCCTCATCAATTTTTAATTTTTCTATTGCAGCCAAAGTTACACATGAAAATGCTTCATTAATTTCAAATAAATCAATATCTTCAATCATAACACCTGACTTTTTAATTAATTTTTGTATTGCAAAAATAGGTGCTTTTGTAAAGTACACTGGTTCCATTGCAAATGAAGTATGAGCAATAATTTTTGCTATTGGCTTCAAGGAAGTATTAATATTTTTGGAACCAAGAAGTACCGCCGCAGCACCATCGTTAATTGAACTAGCATTGGCTGCGGTAATTGAACCATTTTTTTTGAAAACAGGTTTTAAACCTAGAATCTTTTTTTCATTAAATTTAAGAGGTTCTTCATCGATTTCGACCAAAGTAGACCCTTTTTTAGATTTAACTTCAACAGGTATTATCTCATTTTTAAAAAGACCATTCTTAATAGCTAAATTTGAACGTTTGTATGAATTAATTGCAAAATTATCTTGAACTTGTCTAGTTATTTTTTCTTCATCATTTAAAATTTCTGCACATCCACCCATTAGAATTTCATTATATGGATCATACAATCCATCATTGATTATACTATCCTTAAACTTTGCATCTCCATATGTTACTCCTAATCTAGAATTTAATAAGTAGTGAGGAGCTTGGCTCATATTTTCCATTCCTCCTGCAATAATAACTTTAGAATCTCCTAACCTTATAGACTGATCTGCTAGCATTATTGATTTAAGTCCAGAACCACAAACTTTATTTACTGTCATACAATTCGTTGAATAAGATAAACCTGCATAAATAGATGCTTGCCTTGCTGGTGCTTGACCTACGCCTGTAGATAAAACATTACCCATTATCACTTCATCTACTTCATCATTACTAATATTTGATTTTTCTAAAATAGATTTTATAACAACTGCTCCTAGCCTTGGAGCTGTAATTGATTTAAGACAACCATTAAAAGAACCTATTGGTGTCCGTGCAATACTATATATATATGTTTTTTCATTCATAATTAACTACTTTCTTTTGAATATGCTTTAATAATTTCTTTAACCAACCTATGTCTAACCACATCATTTTCATCGAAATATACAAACTTTATTCCTTTTATATCTTTTAAAATTGAAATTGCATCTATTAACCCAGACTTAGCTCCCTTATCTAAATCTATTTGTGTTACATCACCAGTAATTATAGATTTTGAAGTTACTCCGATTCTTGTTAAAAACATTTTCATTTGCATATGTGTTGAATTTTGAGCTTCATCTAAAATAATGAATGAATTATGCAGAGTTCTACCTCTCATATAAGCTAAAGGGGCGATTTCAATTTGTTTATTTTCCATATACTTTCTCAACTTATCATTTGGCAACATATTATCTAAGGCATCATATAGCGGTGTTAAATATGGATCAACTTTTTCTTTTAAATCTCCTGGCAAAAAGCCTAAGTGTTCTCCTGCCTCAACCACAGGCCTTGTAATGACAATTTTATCAATCTCGTTATTTTTCAGTGCTGAAACAGCACACGCAACAGCCTGATAAGTTTTTCCTGTTCCTGCTGGCCCAACTGCAAAAACAATATCATTTTCATTAACTGCCTTCAAATATTTTTTTTGACCTTTTGTTTTTGCATAAACAGGACTTTTATGAGTATGAAGAACTATTTTATCATCTAGCAAAATATCTTCTTTTTCTATATCTTCATCAATCTTATTATTTATTTGAGATTGAATTAAAATTTGAATATCAGAAGTAGAAATGCTATTTTTTCTTGTTATCGTATTAACAATTTCATTTACAAGATTTTGGAGTGATTTTACATCTTCCTTAGAACCATCTACAACTAACTCATTTCCTCTGAGTACTATTTTAGATTTAAAATTACTTTCAATGAGCTTAATATTTTTATCTGAGGCGCCGGCAAAATAGATTGGATCAATATCTTTTATTTTAATAACTTTTTTCAAACTACTTACTTTATTTTAAGTCCTAATTCATCTAATTGTTCATTATCAACATTTGATGGCGAATTATCCATCAATGACATTGCTGATGTTGTTTTAGGGAATGCTATAACATCTCTAATCTGATTAGAACCTGTTAACAACATTATAATTCTATCTAAACCAAAAGCCATGCCTCCATGAGGAGGTGCACCATATTTGAAAGCATTCATTAGAAAACCAAATTTCTCTTCAGCTTCCTGTTTTTCAACTCCAAGTAAATCAAAAATTTTTGACTGGAGTTTTGCATCATGTATTCTAATAGAACCACCCCCAAGTTCATATCCATTCATAACTATATCATAACCGTATGAACGAACACTATCTGGGTTTTCATCTAATAAATGTATATCATCTAAATTGGGTGATGTAAAAGGATGATGTAGTGCGTCCCACCTTTGATTATCTTCATTCCACTCAACTAATGGAAAATCAACGATCCATAAAGGAGACCATTTATTTTTATCAATTAAATTCTCTCTTTTTGCAATTTCTAACCTTAAAGCTCCTAATGCATTTAGAGTGATATTTTTTTTATCACCAATAATAAATAATATTTCATCATCTTTAATTGATAAATTCTTAATCATTGTATTTTTTAAATCATCACTAAAAAATTTACTAATACCACCTTCAAGCTTACCATCAATACATTTAATCCATGCAAGACCTTTAGCCTGGTGATATGTTTTAATCCAATCTGTTAAATCATCAATTACTTTTCGTGAATACTTGGAAGCATTTGGTGACTTTATTGCCTTGACTCTACCATTATTATCAATAATTTTCTTAAAGGTATCAAAATCAGATGATTTTATATAATCAGACAATTCAATTAAACGCATATCAAATCTAGTATCAGGTTTATCACTTCCATATTTTTCCATACTTTCTTCGTAAGTTAAGGTTGGAAATTTATCTGGTAATTCTACATTAAGAATGTTTTTCCATAATGATTTAACTAGACGAGTTCCTAAATTAATTATATCATCTTGAGTTATAAATGACATTTCTATATCAATTTGTGTAAACTCAGGCTGTCTATCCGCACGAAAATCTTCATCTCTAAAACATTTTACAATTTGAAAATATTTATCATATCCTGAAACCATTAAAAGTTGCTTATAAGTTTGAGGAGATTGAGGGAGTGCATAAAATTTGCCTTTATGAATTCTGCTAGGAACTAAAAAATCTCTTGCACCTTCAGGGGTAGACTTCATAAGAACTGGAGTTTCAATTTCTATAAAATCAAAATTTGATAAAAACTTTCTAACCTCCAAAGTTGCATCATGTCTAGTTTTCATATAATACTGGAGTTCTTTTGTTCTAAGTTCTAGATATCTAAACTTCAATCTATTTTCTTCTGAAGCAGAACTTCTATCATTAATATCAAAAGGAGGTGGTTCAGATTCATTATAAACAATAATTTTTTCAACAACAACATCAATTTCTCCAGTTGCCATATTTTTATTAACTGCCTCATCTGGGCGACTAATAACATTGCCTGTAATTCCTATAACGTCTTCAAAGCCTAATTTTTTGGCGATCTTGAAAGAATCAGAATATTGTTTATCATCAAATACAATTTGAGTTATTCCATATCTATCTCGCAAATCAAAAAAAATTAATCCTCCCAAATCTCTTCTTTTTGAAATCCAGCCATTTAAAGAAATCTGTTCACCAATATTGGATTTATTAAGATCTCCACATGTATGCGTTCTTTTAATCATTTTTTTAAATTAATTACCTCCAAAAATTAAATCAACTACCATGACAATATCTAGAACATTTATACTATTATCTTCATTAAGATCAGATGCTAAAAGTTCAAGCTCACTAGGATAATCATTTATTAAAATGAATCCTATCATTATAATTATATCTTGAATGTTAATATTATTATCTTGATTAACATCTCCAAAAATTAAGTCATAATTTTCATCTAGAACAAAGTCCCAGATACCCCTTCCGTATGTACCAAATCTAGCTGTGTTAATTTCAGGAATAAAGTCAACTGACCAATAAGTTTGATCAGGTGCCGATAATCCTGATAATAAAAACCACTCATCCTGATTGGCTAAATATGCGTAGGGTCCAATCTCTGTTGCTGCAAAAATTATATTATCATCCAATGTGCTAGATAATTCAAAAACTAATGTATTAGGTAAGCCTTGATTCATTTCTGAAAAATTCTGGCCATGGTTTTGTGAAATGTAGACAGGTGAATTTGAATAACCACTACCTCCAATATAAACTCTACCTAAATGAGTAGAAGATGGAAGAATTGTAGAACCGTAAAAATAATGTCCACTAGGGCCAGTAAACATTGGTGTAGCAGACCAATTTAAACCACCATCTATACTAAAGTAGAATCTTCCATTTTCTGTTAAAACGTATCTGTAAGAAGAATCAATTGGAGAAAATGCTAAAGCAGAAATGGTACCTGAAAAAATATAATTTTGCTCATCATATACCATCTGATTGTTTTCAATACTTAATTCAATCAAGCGGTTCCCACCTGAAACACTCCCTCCACCAATAATAGCTTTTTGAGGTGATTCAGGATGAGATGATAAAGGTGCAAGCCATAAATATCCATCTCCTGGAAAATTTAATGATAAACTAGAATTAGAATTAGATATATTTGGATAATATATTGTGAAACCTGGATAATTAGCCCATACACTTACACCATTATCTCCTGATACTAAATGACCATAATCTCCACTAATAATTTGTTCAAAATTTTGGACACCACTCATATTTCCAGATACACTTTTTTGTAATCCTTGGTCTTGACTACCAGCAAAAATTGAATATGGAGCAAATCTTTGAGAATAAGTTGAATAGTATTGACTAACTCCTAAACCACTTAAAGAAATATTTTGAACATTATCTAAATAATCATTTGAAATATATAAGCCTCCATCAGTTGAGATTAAAGCTATTTCATTAAATTCACTGTCTAAAAAAAATCTTATCTCAGGAATGTCTGCGTGTAATTTTGAATCTATATCATCGTAATATTCCCACCATGGATTAATTAATTCCCAATCATTACCTCCATTTAAACTTTTAAATAATTCCATACCCCCAACAAATATTTTATCTCTTTCGATATTTGAAGAATTGAATCCATTAATCCACCACCAATCAGATGGAGATTGGCCTAAACTTATCCAATTTAAGCCAGCATTAATTGATTTATAAATATGTCCCCCAATATAAGCATATAAAAAAGTTCCATTATTGCTCACACCTCCTGATAACAAAACATCATCTGATAAATTACCTGGAAGGCTTGATACAAAAGATAAAGTATTATTAGAAATTTTATAAATAGATGTATTAATTATAACGAAAATATCATCTCTAAAATAACGCGGAGTAAAAATATCAAAATCAGAAATATCATTAGATGTAATACCCAAATTACTATTTAAAGAAATAAATAATTGGAAGCTCTCTCCCAAATCTTCAGATTTATAAATAGAAATTGGGTTTGTATTTGCTAAGAGATAAATATGATTTGTTTCAGGCTCCATAACATATCTCTTAATATTTAAATTTTCGATTCCTTCTGCTGAATTTAAAGTAAATCCTTGATTATCAGAATAATATAAACCATCATTTTCTGAACCTATTAATAAACGCTGATCATCATTATTATTTATAACTCTAAGAAAAGTAATTCCTAATATTTGCATGTAATCATTTAAAGATTCCCAATTTTGACCTTGCAGTGTGCCTTTCCAAACATTACCACCAGATGATGCACAATAAATCACCTGATTATCAAAATCTATATCTGCAGTTCTAATTCTACCTGCAAGATTATTACTTCCTCTTTCAAACCACTCACCTTGTACATTCCTTGATAATCTAACTTTAAAATTATTAGGTTTTTCTTGATTGTTACTTCTTGAAATTTGTTCTCTAATAGATAAAACCTTATCAGTATTTATTTTTCTATTCTGCTTATCAATTAGGCGCCAATTATCATCAGGATGAGATTTATGCATATTCTCCATCCATTCTTTTCTAGATTTTTTAAACTCTTTTTTCTTTTTTTTCTTTGAAATAAACTCAGTTGGAGTTGGCTTAGAATTATATTCTATGTGGTTTTTATCGTAATAAAACAAAATTGTAAAAACAAAGGTTAAAGAAATTAATAGTAATGTAGAATTTTTAAAGCTCATCTATTTATCCCTCAAAATATCAAATAAAACATCATTTTCAAAAAATAGTCTATATCTTCTTCCTTTAAAATCATATACTGCCATAAAATATGATTTTTGATTTAAACTTCTATTTTTTAGCTCAATTGGTTTACCTAATAATCTAATTGATTTTGAATAAGAATCACCTATTTGTATAAAAGTATTATCATCTATTGGATCAAATTTTTTCTTATAGCTATCTATAATTTCCTTAATAATTTCTTTTCTTTTCTTTGTATTTTCAAAATCTAATTCTGTTTTTAAAATATTTAAATTGCTATCAATATAATCGTTAATATTGGGATATATTTTATTCAAAAGTTTTGTTAAATCATATGCTTTAAAATATTGCTTCAGATTAATATGGTGATTTATATCAGAGATTAATAACGATATCAAATTATTTAATTTACCCTTGAAAATATAATTGTACTTTGGATATTGTTGATTTATTTCATAGTAAGTATTAAAAGTTTTTAGATAATCACTTTTTGAAAGGTATGAATCAGCATTTTCATATAATAATTCAACTTTAGGTCCAGTTGTATAAGGAATAATTTTTTCAGATATTTCTTCAAAATAATTCAAATAATCAATTTTTTCTACAACTGATAATTCATAATTATTTTCATTCAACTGTTTAAATAAACTGTTAGCAATCATATATTTTCTAGATTCAATTTCATATATAAGTGTAGAGTCATTTGTCTTTTCTAACGCCCTATTATACCATACTAAACTTGAGTCAATATCATTATTCCTGTAAGATTCCATTCCTTTGTAAAGCATATCATACGCTATTTGTGTATTACTAAATGCAATCATTTCATTTGCTAATTCTACTTTAGGGTGATAGGGATTATTAATCTTAAACTGATTAAATTTTTTAATCGCATCTACATAATCTGAATTAATTAAATATTTAAACGCCCTATCCCCTTGTGTTTTATTACCTCCGTAAATGATGCCAACTGAAAATCTAATTGCTATATTATTTTTTTTAATTTCCTTAATTGGATTTAAATATGAATTGGAAATTTGATCAAAAATTATTTTATCTAAACCAATTTCAAATCCATACAATAAATTGTATGATTTATTTTTAATATTGCGTATTAGATGAAAACCTAAATCAATACTTTCACTAATGCCTTTGGCTTTAAGAATATTATTATCATCACTGTCTCTGAAAATTTTTCCTTCAACCTTACCAAAAGACAATCGTAGATAAGGAGATAATTTTTCAGTTATCTGTAATGATAATTGCGAATTAATTTTATAATGATTAGTAATAGGATAATAATAATAGCTTGAATTATTATTATCTGGCCAACCTGTAGCAATTGTTTTATTAAGAGGTCCACTAAATTTGTAACTCAAACTTGTGATAATATCTATAGAATTTTGCAGTCTGTGAAAAAAATTATATCCTAAAAAATCAATTTCAATATCAATGCCTTTTCTAAATTTTAAATCATCAATAAAATTGTAATTTAAATCAGTATCTCCCATAAAAGGAGAAGCATTTAAATCTGATGTCCCTTCATCGAAATATTGATTCCAAAAATCATCGCCACCATAAATAAAAGATCCAATTTTAAATTTGTATGGTGCAAATGTAAGAGGTTTACGAAAAATAGTAGAATTAAAATTGTCATTCCACCAATGTTCAAACCTGGTTGTAGACCAGGTAACCTCATTTGAAAAAATGAAAGTAAATCCAAAATAAATTATAAAGAATATTTTTTTCATTTAGATAGAATTTATTTAAAGCACAATTATACAAACATATATATTAAATATATAGTTAAATTTAAACATTAAATTTTTAATAAACATTATGGTAATCAGTAATATAAAAATCATTTTTTTAATCTTATTATTAAATATTCTTTTTTCAGATAACGATAGAAATAAAAGTGGTGTTTTTTCAATTTCAAGAATTCAATACGGAGGTGGTGGTGACTGGTATGCTGATAAAAGCTCCATACCCAACCTATTAAAATTTATATCTGAAAATACCGATATAATTACAGCTGATGACCAACAAGTTGTAAAAATTGGTGATAATAACTTTTTTTCTAGCAATTATCTTTATATGACTGGGCATGGGAATATTAAACTTACTGATGAAGAAATAATTATATTAAGGGAACACTTAATTGGAGGTGCATTTTTACACGCAGATGACAATTATGGTATGGATCAATCTTTCAGAGAACTTCTAAGTAAAATGTTCCCTGAAAAAGAACTTATAGAGATTCCACCAAATCATGAACTATTTAATATTTACTTTGAATTTCCCAATGGTCTACCTAAAATTCATGAACATGATAATAAAAGGGCTCAGGCTCTGGGTATCTTCCATAAAGAAAAATTGATTATTTTATATACCTATGAATCAGATTTAGGTGATGGATGGGAAGATCCCAGAGTTCATAATAACCCTGAAGATCTTAGACAAAAAGCATTAAAAATGGGGACAAATATTGTAACATATTCTTTAGTTCAATAAAAAATGAAAAATATTTTCCAATTTATACAAACATTTAGAAAAATTGAATCAAATAGAAATTTTTCAAATAGAATTTTTAATTTAATTTCTTTAATTATTTTTACATTTATACTAGTTAATTTTTTAGAAGAAATTTTTTACTTTTCTTCATTTGCTAGAAGAAACTTTGTGATTTTTTTCTTAACATTAACTTTATCTTCACTTCTTTTATTTTTTACTCAATGGATTATTAATTTTTTTGGAATAATAAATAATAACGAAAAAATTGCAATTAGGATAGGAAATAGAATTCCAAAAATTAAAGATAAACTTTTAAATATTTTACAGCTTAACAATATTAATCCAAATTTAGATTTAACAAAATTAGCAACTAAAAATTTATCCAATGATTTAAAAGCTTTTAACGTTAAAGAAATTGTAGATAAAACCCAATTAAAATATCTTTATTTGACAATTTTTTCATTAATTATATTTAGTGTCAACATGTTAAATCCTTCAATGAGTAGCAGTATAAATAGAATTTTAAACTTTAATACTGAGTTTATACCACCGACTCCATTTAAAATAACTAATTTAAATTCATTTGAATCTGCTTTAAGTGGAGATTCAATTAGTTTAAATTTCGGATTGGAGGGAAATGTGATACCAGATTCAATACAACTTTACCTAAATATAAATGATGAAATTAAAAAAATAAATTTAAACAATATTAATAATAACTTTAATCATAATATTAATAATGTTAAAGATGATTTTGAATATTGGACGAAATTTGAGCCATATTCATTTTTTTCAAAATGGGATTCTATTGGTACGGAGCCAAAAAAAATTCTCATTAAAGAAAGACCTAAAATATTAAAAAGTAACTTTATAATTAATCCACCAGAATATACAAATAAACTTAAAGAAAGATATATCAATACTGGATCAACTCAATTTGAAATTTTTCATGGAAGCGATGTGCAATTTTCATTTGAAACAAATAAAGAAATTGATTTAGCATGGATGCTATTAAATAACGATAGATACAATCTTAATATAAATGGAAAAATAATTAGTGGAAATTTTGTAGTTGATGATAAAAAAAATCTAAAAATTTTCTGCCTAGATAAAAATTCAATACCGAATTTAAATCCCACTCAATATACTTTTTTAAATATTGAAGATACACCTCCAACAATTATTGTAAATAAACCTGAAAATGATTTTATAATAGATGACTCATATACAATTTATACAAACTTAAATGTTAACGATAATTTTAAAATTGAAGATTTATGGATTGAATATAAAATTTTTACTCCTGGTTTCCCGGATGATAGAATTATAGAAAAATTAAGTTTAAGTAATAATTTAAATGGGTTGAATGAAGCAAATATTATTTTTAATTGGAATATAGATAATATTGGATTATTAATGGGAGATGAACTCCATTTTTGGTTTGTAGCAAAAGATAATAATCCATCAAATGAGTCTATAACAAAAACAGAAAAATTTATAGGTAGATTTCCATCTTTGGAAGATTTATTTTCTGAAATTGAAGATTATGAAAATGAATCGGAAAATTGGATTGAAGATATCAAAGAAACTATCAGTGAAATATCTGAAATAACTGATGAAGTTGAACTTGAATTATTAAAAAAAGATGATATTGGTTTTGAAAATGAAAAAAAATTAGATGAAGCATTTAATAAAGTAGAAAATATTTCAGAGGAAATAGAACAAATACAAAAAAATATTGATAAAATTTTAGAACAAGCAGACAAAAACAATCTTTTTGATGAAAATCTATTAGAAAAATTTAATGAATTTCAAGAAATGCTTCAGAATATAATGACTCCAGAAATTCTTGATGCGATGGAAAAATTAAAAAATGCAATGGAAAAAATGGATCCTGAATCAATTGCAAAAGCTCTAGAAAACTTTGAATTTAATATGGAAGAATTTGAAAATGAGTTAGATAGATTCATGGATATGTTTAAAATGGCAGAAGCTGAACAAGCTTTAAATGAACTAAGTAAGTTAATGGAAGATTTAATTAAGCAACAAGAAAACTTAATTCAAGAAATAAACGATAATCCATCTAAATCAAATTTACTAAACTCAAAATCTAAAAATCAGGAAAAGAGATTTGAAAAATTAAAAGATAAAATTAATGAAACTATTGAACAAATTAATGAAGTTTCCGAAAAAACTTCAAAAGAACTTATTGAATTATCTGATAATTCAACCTTCAAAGAAACATCTGATTTAATGAAATCTACTTCTGAAAATATTAAAGATAAAAAAAATAACCAAGCTTTGAAAGATTCTGAAGATTCAAAAAATAATCTAAATGAAATTTCAGAAAAAATTGATGATATTAAACAATCTTTTATTGATGAAAGTATTGATATCTTGAAAGAAGAATTTTCAATAGTAATTAATAATATATTAACAATCTCAAACCAACAAGAAAACCTTATTCATAAAAGTACTGGGATTAGAAGTAATAGTCCAGAAATAAGAAACATAAACAAAACTCAAAATGATATCAATAGAGAGTTAAATCAGCTAATGGAGGATTTAGTTGAGTTATCTAATAAAACATTTTTCATTGATACATCAATAAATAGAGCTTTTGGTAAAATAAATTCTTCAATGAAAAATTCAATAAGTAATTTTGAACAAAAAAAAGTAAGCATTGGTCTAAAAAAACAGAAGGAAGCTTTAAACAATATTAATTTAGCCACTTTACTACTTCTAGAAGCAATAAAAAATATGAATGAGCAAAATTCGGCCTCAGGTTTTGAACAATTTATGGAAGAAATGCAAAATATGTCTCAACAACAACAAGGCTTAAATCAATCAACTTTAAAATTAAGCCAAATGAGTATGATGCAACAACAAAGCTTAATGGGAGAGTTGCTATCACAACAACAACAACTAAAAGAACAACTAGATGAGCTATTAGATGAATTCCCAGGTGAAAATAACGGAACTATGGAAAAAATTGGTGATGATATGGATGAAATTATTCAGGATTTTAAAAATAGAAAAATATCAAGAGAAACTATTGAAAGACAACAGCAAATTTTATCTAGAATGCTTGATAATCAAAAATCTTTAACTCAAAAAGACTTTTCAGATAAAAGAAAAAGTAAATCTGGCACACAAAAAGAATATGATGGTAATCTTAAAATTGACTCAAATTTGGGTGATAAGGATTATTTAATAATAAATGCCATGGAAGAAGCAATGAAAGAAGGTCATTCAAATGAATATAATAAAATAATTAGGAACTACTTTCTTAAATTACAAAATGAAGAATAATTTCAAGAAAATTATTGGCATAATATTGATTTTAAGTATTTCTCTTAATCAAAATACGCTAAGTTTAAAACCAAAATTAACCAAACAAGAATCTGCTATGCTCAAACAAGCAAAAGCAATGGAAAAAGCTGGCTTAATAAACGAGTCCATAGATATTTATTTAGATATGCTAAGGAACTCTCCTGGATTAAAAGAAGCATTTATACCATTAAAAAAAATATATATAAGAAAACAAGAAATTGATGCATTATTAGTCGAAACAAAAAAATATGCGACTGCTAACAAAAATAAAGCCTCAAGTAAATTGGATATCTTCGATATTTATCTAATTGCAGATAATAAAGAATGGCAAAATATTTTAAATGATTTCTATAATAAAAAAGATATTAATCTTAATCATATGAAAAAATTAATCTCTATTCTATTATCCAATAATAAAAAAGAAATTGCTCAAAGCTGGGTAAAAAAAATTAGAGAAAAAACGAAAAAAAACAGTTTTTACTCACTAGAGATGGGCATGCATCATTCAATGAAACTTGAATATGATAAAGCAACTGATGAGTATTTAAATTATTTAAAATATAATCCAAAAAATTTAAGTTTAATCTCTCAACGTATAATGTTATTAACTGATTATGATAATTCAATTCAAATTATTAAAAATAAATTAACAGAATCAGAACTAACAGAATCAAAAATAATTCTATCTAAATTAGAATTTAAATTAAAAAATTACATGCAATCATATGACATATTAAAGAATCTATCAAAATCAGATAAACATAAACTAGATTTATTAGAAGATCTAATGAAAATAAATCAACTAGATTTAGCACAAGTTATTGTTAATGATTTAATAAAATCTTCTAATAATAAAAATATTATAAACGAATCTATTTATCAACTTGCTAATATTTATGAATCACAAGTAACTCAAAGTTTAAAAAATTTTCGTATATCAAATGAAATATATAAGAACGAATTATTAATTTCTCCTTTTTCAGAATTGAATGAAGAATATGGAGATTTAATATTAAAAGCAATTACCATATATGATTCGCTAAATACAAAACAAAAAGACTATAAATCTGGTTTTCAATTAGCAGAAATTAAATATAAAATTCAAAAAGATTTTGATGGGGCAGAACCAATGTACGAAAATATTTTAGAAAGATATTCTTCATCTAAATACAAGAAGAAATGTTTGAATGAAATAATTAATATTAATCTTTCTAGAGGCGATTTAAAAAAAACATTAGAGAAAATAAATTCTTTATATGAATATAAAGATTTTAATTACCTATTAGATATAAAAAAAATACAATCTTACTTCTATGAAATGCAAAGAGATTCTGTGCTATTTTACTCAGATAAAGTTTTAAAAAATATTTCGAGAGAAGAAAAATATTATAATGATATTCTAAAAATATCAAGCTTATTTCAGCTATATTCTGATGAAGATATAGTTAATTATTCAAAAGCAAAATTTGAACTATTTAAAAATAAGAATCAGGTAGCTATTAAAATTCTAAACTCTTTTGAAATAGAAAATCCACTCTTTAAAACTGCACAATTTGAATCGATATTTTTAGAGGTTAAAAGCGGAAACTATAATAATGCTATTGAAAAAATTAAAAAAATAAAAGAAAATAATAATTACTATAATCATGAAATTCAAATTCTTGAAGCAGAAATATATGATTATGGTTTAGATGATAAAATTAAAGCTGTAGATATTTACTTGAATTTTTTGGATAATTTTCCGAAAAGTATTTTTTACGATTTAATTAGAACAAGATTGAGAGAGTTGTCTACATGAAAAAAAATAAGTTAATATTAATATTAATTTTAAATATTATTTTTTCCCAAAAAATATTAATTCCTATGGATGAAGAACAAACCGATCATCTTAAGGCATACGGAATAGCATTTTGGTCACTAGAAAATAATGACCCTTTAAATTGGTTACTTAATTTTAAGGGTGGATCATTTTTACTTGAAGGAAAAGAAAAAATACAACAAGAATGTATTTTAAGAGGAGTAAAATATTATACAGTTAATGGTTCAAAATTAAATGAGATTTATAGTACTATTGAAAATAATAATATGGAAATAGTTCTTCTTGAAAAATCTCCAAAAATTGCTGTCTATTCCCCACCAGAAAAACAACCTTGGGATGATGCAGTAACACTTGCTCTAACTTATGCAGAAATTAAATACGATGTCATTTTTGATGATGAAGTTTTAAATGGTGAATTATCAAACTATGATTGGCTTCATTTACATCATGAAGATTTTACAGGGCAATATGGTAAATTTTATAAAAATTATCACAAAACTGCATGGTATAAAAAATTAAAAAGTGACTTTGAATATAATGCTGCAAAACATGGATTTTCAAGTGTACAAAAACTTAAAAAAAGAATAGCACTACTAATTAAAAACTTTATAAACCAAGGTGGATTCCTCTTCGCGATGTGCTCAGCTACAGATTCATTCGATATAGCATTAGCTACACAAAATGTAGATATTGCTCATGAAGTATTCGATAGAACACCAATTGATTTTGATTATAAATCAAAAATAAATTACTCTAATGGAATAGCATTTGAAAATTATGAACTTTTTACTGACCCCATGATATATGAATATTCAACAATTGATTTGCCACCAAGCCATATACCAAATGCAAGAAGCGCAGAACAAGATTATTTTACATTATTCGAATTTTCGGCTAAATGGGATAGAGTACCAACTATGTTAACTCAAAATCATGTATCTGTTATTAATGGATTTATGGGTCAAACTACTGGTTTTAATAAAAAATTTTTAAAAAATTATATAACTATTTTGGGCGAAGATCCCGCAAGTGATCAAACAAAGTACATTCATGGAAATGTAGGCAAAGGTACTTTTACATTTTTTGGAGGTCATGATCCCGAAGATTATAAACATTACGTTGGAGATCCACAAACTGATCTTTCTTTACATAGAAATTCACCTGGGTATAGACTAATTCTAAATAATGTACTTTTTCCTGCAGCTAAAAAGAAAAAAAGGAAAACGTAAACAGTTAACTAGAAGCACTTTCGTATAATTTTACACCTCTTATCCAAATTAACCTTGTTAAACATAGGAACACGATTGTAACTAAAAATTGTAAACCCAATAAATAAATGTCAGGTCCAAAAATAAGAGTTCTTGCAGGAACTGATGTTATCATTGCCATTGGGAAAACTGTAAATACTATTCTTCTAAATTTACCTTTGTAAATTGAATCAGGCCTTCTTGAATATTTAGTCATTTCACTAGATAACCAACCTCCAACTGAAAAATTTCGATACCAAAAAACCAAGCAAGATATAATAAACTCAATACAATAAAAAATTAAAATACCCATAGCGAAAGAAATAATAAAAATAATTAAATCCATAAAATAAAATTGTCCATGATAATCATATATAAGTTTAAGTAATAAGCAGAAAAGAATAACAAAAGATACAATTGCATAACTTGAGACATATCTTAGTGAAAGAAAAAATTGAGAATTAACAGGCTTTATAAGTACAAAATCTAGTTCACCCTTAACAACCATTGTATTTAATGTAAATGTATTAGAACCGAAAAAGAAAACAAAAACAGTATCTGTTAGATACATCACTATTAAAAAAATAATAACAGCTTGTTGATTAAAATCTCCCAAAACATCAACATATGAAAAAATTATACTCCAAAAAAAATACATAGAACCATAAAAGATTGTATCAATAAATAAATCTCCTATAAAATTCATTTTAAATTCCATATCTCTTGTTAAACTGTTTTTAAAAAAAGCAGTCCATAAATTAATATATCTAAGAACCATAAGCCTCATAATCTCTTATACCCAATTTATAAATAAAAGAACCAACTATACTGAGCACTAAACACCAAAAAATAGCTAAAACAAAACCATAATAAATTTCCTGTTTTGTTAAAAGACTGGTAGCTATGCTTACGGGGAAATCAACTAAATATTTTATTGGAGTCCAATTAATAATATTTAAAATATTTTCAGGGAAAAATCGTATTGGTATATATTGACCTGATAAAATTAACATAGCAAGATTATATGATACAACAAGTGATCTAACTTCACCAAACCAAAAAGCAAAACAAATCATTATAAAATAAATACAATATGATATATATATTGATATAAAAAGTGCAGGTAAAAAATATAAAACAGTTGAAAATGAATTAAAAATCATTCCTGGAAAAATAAAAACAAATCCTATTAAAATAAATGTATAAACAATATAGTACAGTGAATTAAATCCTATAAACATCATAAAATGATACCAAAAATATGAAACAGGTCTTATCAAATATTTATTAATTTCACCTGTTCTAATTGCTCTAATCATTTCACCTGAACTATGCCAAGAAGATTTCAATTGGCCAATAATTATCGATAAAAAAATAAAAACGATTAACTCGTTAAATTCAAAATTTTTTACAGTTTCATATCCTTTGGCTTTAAAAATTAAACTCCATATTTGATACTCGATAAATAAACCTGACATTATTGCAATTACGCCAACTAGTGCATTTGCTCTGTATTCTAGAGCTTGTATCCAATTCATTCTTAAAACAGATATGTACTTAGTAGATATTGAAATCACTTAATATATTTATTTGGATTCTCAAAAAAACTTCGCATTGTCTCCTCAACCGGGAGATCCTCAAATAATAAAGATGCGGGAGGAGTCGTATCTAAAAGTTCCACTAATAAACCTTGTAAATTATCCTCTGGTAATTCTGCAGTTATAATATTTTCATTTAG
>Ga0066378_10000431_pt1 | contig 18074 bp, 18 predicted proteins | sample Knorr_S23_td_DCM_FD_70947 | JGI IMG/M metagenome (GOLD analysis project Ga0066378, IMG submission 70947) | Marine microbial communities from Southern Atlantic Ocean transect - Knorr_S23_td_DCM_ad_71m_LV_A | ecosystem: Environmental > Aquatic > Marine > Oceanic | place: Southern Atlantic ocean...
AGAAGCTGACCGCACTGATGATTCGATTGTCCGAGGATGCCAGAGCCAGGTTTGGCTCAACGCACGCAAAGACGGTGACAGGTTTTGGTTTCAGGCAGACAGCGACGCCTTTATTGTGAAAGGACTGCTCGGGGTAATCCTGTCGGCGTACAACGGGCAGACGGCGAGCGCTGTACTGGCGTTCGATATCGATGGCTACCTGGCGCAACTGGACTTATTGCGACATTTAAGTAGTGCGCGAAGCAACGGTCTGCGTGCGATGATCGATCGCATCCGATCAGAAGCAGCGAGTCAGCACTGATTCAACGTTATCCGCAGGTACTAACTGCTGAAATGCGGCCTGATGGCACCCAGTTTCGTTTATAATGCCGGCCTTTCGATCCGTCGGATCTAACCTTCAGACAATTAGGAGTGACTCATGGGCATTGAACGCACCTTTTCCATCATCAAACCGGATGCTGTCGCCAAGAATGTCATCGGAGACGTCGTTTCGCGTTTTGAAAAAGCCGGCCTGCAGGTGATCGCCTCGCGGATGGCTCGTTTGACTCAGGACGAGGCCGGCGGATTCTATCATGAGCACGAGGGTAAGCCCTTTTATGAATCGCTCGTGGAATACATGACCTCAGGCCCGGTGATCGTCCAGGTGCTTGAAGGTGAAGGCGCAATTGCGCTCAATCGCGAGTTGATGGGTGCAACGAACCCACAGGAAGCCGCTGCGGGCACTATTCGCGCAGATTTTGCTGAATCTATCGATGCTAATGCGGTTCATGGTTCGGACAGTGCTGAATCTGCGGCACGTGAAATTGCCTATTTCTTTAACGACGATCAGATTTGCGCCAGGTAAGCTGGCCCTAACCACTCGTGACAGCCGACGACACCAAAGAATTTGTCAACTTTCTGGGGTTGGACCGCGCCCAGCTCACGGCGCTGTTCCTGGAACTTGGCGAGAAACCATATCGCGCAGAGCAGATGATGAAGTGGATGCACCATCGTCAGGTGAGCGACGTCGATGACATGACCGACATGTCGAAGAAGTTACGAGCCAGGTTGTCAGAAATGGGTTCGGTTTATGAGGCGCCGGTCGAAGAGTCTTTCGAATCTGTTGACGGCACGCGAAAGTGGCTTGTCCGTGCAGCCTCAGGGTCCCTTGTCGAAACTGTTTTTATCCCCGAATCGAGTCGTGGCACCTTGTGTGTATCCTCACAGGTCGGATGCGCACTGGACTGTAGTTTCTGTTCAACCGGAAAACAGGGATTCAATAGCAACCTCACGGCGGGTGAAATTGTGGGTCAGGTGCGAATGGCTAATCGTTTGCTAGCAGATGTCTATCCTGAGCGTGCTCAAGCAGTGACCAACGTGGTCATGATGGGTATGGGTGAACCGCTGTTGAACTTTGATCATGTTGCATCCGCAGTGGACATTATGATGGATGACCTTGGTTATGGTATCTCCAAACGCAAGGTTACGATTTCAACAGCCGGTGTGGTTCCAGGCATCGAAAAGCTGATCGAAACGACCGACTGTTCTTTGGCACTGTCGCTCCATGCGCCTAATGATGCGTTACGTGATGAGTTGGTTCCGATCAATCGACGTTACAATATTGAAACACTGTTGGATGCAGCACGCCGGTATGTCGGGAACCTTGGGGACAAACGTACAATTACCGTGGAGTACACGGTAATCGATAAGGTCAATGATCAACCTGAACATGCAGAGGAACTGGCAACGTTACTGAAGTCGTTACCCTGCAAGATCAACTTGATTCCATTCAATCCTTTCCCGGGTTCCGGATATCGCAGACCTGCGTCCATCAATATTCGACGCTTTCAGGATCGATTGGTTCGCGCTGGTCTATCAGTGACGGTTCGGACGACCCGTGGTGAAGATATCGAGGCAGCTTGCGGCCAACTGAGAGGACAGGTTGCGGATAAAACACGCAGGCAGGAACAGTATCGAATGATTGCCTCGGAGGCGGAGGCATGATCAGACATTCCAAACTTAGTGCGATCGTCTTCAAGAATCTTGGGATTAGTCAGTTGAAAATGGGTGAAGTGACCGTTGCGAAAGAGTCGGATGTGAAAAGTCTCGCATTTAAGTCAGACCAGGTTCGATCATTGCTGGATCTCCCGGAGATTCGCGTAGATCAGAGAAATCATGTTGAGACGCGTGGTATTTATCAAAGGTACCGCGCGGTGTGTGAGCATAATGCGCAGATTCCCTGGATCTGTAATCGGTTGGCTGGTGTATTCGAGAGACAGGATGACGAGGCTAGTTGTGTTTTGAAGGTGCGTAATGTGGTTCTGTCCGCACCTGAATACCAGGAGTACGCCGGCTCACTGGCGTATGCGGGTTAGAGGCCAGTACTGTGTGTTCAGTGGGCCTGTTTGATATTGCGTTGTCATGAACGACTCGGCTGAAAAACCTCGACCGCAGTCCGTATCGACTGTGTTATTCACTCGTCGAGTGGCACTCGGATTGACACAGAAACAGGTGGCCGATGAGCTTTTTCTCACAGCGACCTACATCAGCCACATCGACGAAGGTCGGTTCGATCAGTTGCCGAACGCGGCTTACGTCAAAGGTTATCTTCGTTCCTACGCGCGGTTGTTAGAAATCGATGGCGATCAGATTGTTGCAGCGTATGAGAACGAGTACGACCATCCCGATGAACCGGAACTGCGGGACGTCAGTGATGAAGAAGTGGGGCCGGCTGTTTTTACAGGACCCGTGCTGACCACGGGAATAGCTGGCCTCGGCGTGACTCTGGTCCTTGTGCTGTTGGTATGGTGGCTGGTGGGTGATGACGAAGCCACGCAGGATCTCACAACTGCTTCGGAGACCGCGGTGATCGACAATCAACCCACCGATCCGTCAGCACAACGTGTTGCCGAAAATCCGGCGGCCCTCGTCGAACTGGAAACCAGCATGATTGATCGGTCCGACGCAACAAATCTTGATTCGAGAGAAGCAGAGGTGACGATAACGAATGTAGATCCGTTGGTTGGCGTCACGACCGCTGAGCCCCGGGAAAATGATTTCAACGATCGTGACCGGCGCACAGATAATGGACTGCAGACGAGTGATTCTGCGAGTTCTGATGTCGTCGTTGCTGAAATGGTCAGCACGTTTACAGAAATCAGTGTCGACCGTCGAGTTGAGTCAGATGTCCGCTACGTTGACGTGAATGCAGGCGGGCCTGATGAACTATCGTTTACGTTCAATGGTGAGTGCTGGCTGAGGGTCAGTGATGCCGACGGTCGGCAGCTGTATGCAGATCTAAATCGTGATGGTGACGTGCTTAGCGTTCGTGGCAAAGGCCACTTTACGATATTGTTGGGACGCGGTTCCGTAGTCAGAATCGAACTGAACGGGGATATTGTCGATGTGGACCCCTATATCAGAGATGATGAGACCGCACTAATTAGGACCCAACAACTGTAGACGTATGCAGCTGGTAAGTACGAGACGACCATGAAAGTCAAAGCGCTAAGGGGAATGCAGGATCTTTTGCCTGAGAAACAGGCGATCTTTAGACACATCACTTCCTGTGTCGGTGAGCTGCTGGATACCTATGGTTACCGCCAGATTGGCTTGCCATTACTCGAGTCAACCCATTTGTTTGCTCGACTCGTCGGGGATTCGACAGAAGTAGTGCAAAAACAAATGTACACTTTTGAGGACAAAAGCGGCGACGATGTCACACTTCGACCGGAAGGAACTGCGGGCTGTGTTCGGGCAGCGCTTGAACACGGACTGACGTTCAACCAAGTACAGCGATTGTGGTATGCCGGGCCGATGTTCAGATATGAACGACCTCAGAAGGGTAGATACAGGCAGTTCGAACAGATCGGCTGTGAGTGTTTTGGTATGGCAGGGCCTGATATCGACGCGGAAATGTTGCTCATGCTGCATCGGATATGGACGTCACTGGGTGTGAGGGATGATGTAAACCTGGAGCTCAACACACTGGGCGATACTGCTGCCCGAAAACGCTATAGTGTTGCCCTGGTTGATTATTTCAGCCCGAGATCCAATCAACTCGATGATGACGGCCGCCGCCTCCTGAAGACAAACCCCCTCCGTATTCTGGATAGCAAACATGACGGGACGAAGGCACTGTTGCCTGATGCACCAACGTTGACGACATTTGTGGATGATGAGGCCAGGACACATTTTGATGGATTACGACGGAACCTTGACCAAATGCAGGTGCCGTATGTCGTAAATCCCCGCATCGTGAGGGGACTTGATTATTACAACAGGACCGTGTTCGAGTGGACAACGGATACGCTGGGTTCACAAAGTACGGTTTGTGGCGGTGGGCGCTACGATAGATTGGTCGAAGAATTGGGCGGCCGGGCTGCGCCTGCAGTTGGTTTTGCAATGGGGCTGGATCGATTAGCGCTAATGCTTGAGAACAAATTCGTCACCCCCGCAGAAGCGGATGTATTCATCGTGTCTGAGCCAGTCGCGCGCCCGCAGGCATTGGTCGTAGCGGAAAAGTTGCGTAACTGGCGGACGAGCTTGCGTGTTGTGACTCACTGTGGGGACGGCAAGTTTAAGAGTCAGTTCAAGAAGGCGGATGCCAGTGGTGCAAAGGTTGCCGTCATTATCGGCGAGTCTGAGATACAGGCAGGAACGGTGACTGTAAAACCGCTCCGTGGTCAGTCCGATCAGCAAACGGTTAACGAGTCTGATATGGCGGATCTGTTGGCCCAATGGTTGGAATAGATGTTGATGCTGGAGAAGCCAAGAAAGCCCAGGAAGCAACAAAGTCCGCGAAGTGTAGCGGGGCTGGCGAGTGCAGTGAGTGGCCGCGGAACGGCCTCCAGTCAGATAGATTCAGAACAATAAAGTACGAGAGAAATGTAGGAGAGCAAGATGGCTGACGATGACGAACAGCTGGAAGCGATCAAGAACTGGTGGAATGAGAACGGGACATCCTTTGTGGTGACGCTTGTCGTGGCCGTCGCTGGGATTTTTGGTTACCAGGCCTGGCAGAACCAACAGGAGGCTTCAGCCGACCAGGCATCGGTAATCTACGAGGATCTGTTAGAGGCTGTTGTCAATGATAGCCCTTTGCGGGCGCTCTCTGATGACGATATTTCGACTGGACGTTTCCTTGCTGGAAGGCTTCAGGATGAGTATGGCAGCACGGGCTACGCGCGGCTGGGGTCGCTACTCCTCGCTAAGTTGTCTGTGGAGGCGGGGGATCTGGCAGGTGCTGAAAAAGAGCTTCGCTGGATTCTGGACAACGGCGTTGACGCGTCTCTGGAACCCATTGTGAGACTGCGACTTGCACGCGTTCTGCTAGCACAGAACGAGACGGACGCAGCTTATGACGTTGTCACTGTATTGTCAGAAGAAAGTGCGTTTGCGAGCAGTATTGCTGAAGTACGGGGAGACATAGCGCTGGCCCAAGGTGATGAACGTGGTGCCTATGACGCGTATCTCCGGGCAACTGAGGCCTTGTCCGAGGACTCACCGAGGCCGCTGCTCGAGATGAAGCGTGACAATCTCTCACCCACTGATGTCTCTGTCGCATCGGAGGATTCGTGATCGCCTCCTCCAGCCGGATCTTTAGTGGCCATGGGCCTATTGTTCTGATAGCAACACTTTGTCTAGTTGTGGGCTGTGCGAGTGATCAGGAGGAACTCCAGGAGAAGCGACAGAAGCGGCTGGAGGAAAAAGAAAAACGTATCGCGAAACGGCCAGCACCACTCAAACACTTTATCCGAGAACAGGAAGTCGGTGTTCGGTGGGAACGACAAGTGGGGGGGCCTGCGCGCGACGATGCGGTCCAGCTTGTTCCGGCGTTGTCAGGCAGTCGTGTTTTTGCGGCCTCCGCAGACGGGAAGATCATGTCGATTTCGACAGGCGGAGGTGATGTTCTCTGGGAGGTCGACGTCGTCTCCTTCTATGACGAGGGAGAGCGTGAACATGCGTTCTCGCCAAGGGCAGATATCATTACCGGTGGTGTGGGTCTGGGCGCGGATATTGTTCTCGTGGGAACATCGGCCGGTGATATGGTTGCTTTGAATCAAAGTGACGGCAAGCTTGCGTGGCGTTCGCGAATGACCAGTGAAATCCTGGCACCACCTCAGGCAGACAACAGCATTGTCGTCGCACATACGATTGATGGTCGGGTGACCGGTCACGATGTTGTCGACGGCACTCGTCAGTGGATGTATTCCGTATCTGTTCCTAGTCTGACGATACGCGGAACAGCAACGCCGATGATATTCGGCGAGATAGTTGTAGCTGGATTTTCAAACGGCCGTGTTGTGGGGCTGAACAAGCGAACTGGTATACCCATGTTGGATCAACGCGTTGCAGCTGCGAAAGGGAAGTCGGACCTGGAAAAACTCATCGATATCGATGGCAACATGGTGACGTCTGGCCCCGTCCTTTTCGCCGTCAGCTTTCAGGGAAATGTAGTCGCAATCAACACTCAGAGCGGTCGGATTCTTTGGGCCCGACAGGCGTCCAGTGCGCTAGGATTATCATCGGGTTTCGGCAACGTTTATCTGGTGTCGGAGGAAGACCACTTGATCGCCATGAACGAGCAGAATGGTGAAAATGTGTGGCGTAACGAATCGCTCAAGAACCGCGATCTTTCACCACCAGTGGTTGTTAGCAGTTTTGTCGTCGTGAGCGATTACAAAGGGTTCCTCCATGTCATTGCGCAGACAGATGGTCGTTTTGTCGCGAGAAAACGGCTGGATAACAAAGGCATGCGTGCACCTATTCTTGCCGACGGCAATCGCATGTATGCCCTGGGCAATAGTGGACGACTGTTTGCACTAGAAGTGCTCTAAAGCTCAAAGCCTATAGACGTTCAGCCCTGCTGATCGATTCACAGATCAAAGTGCGACCAGTACATCAATGGGGTCTCCGTCTTCAGATAGTGTGTGAGGTCCGAAACCATAGTTTCCAGGGTCACGCATTGGTAAATACAGATATCGATCTATAAACAAGACGCCTGACCTCTTGTCTATTCCGTATTTGTTGGGCTCAGCATCCACTTGTACTTCAATGACGACGTTGATGCCCTGGAGAGGCTGATCGCTAAACGGCACTGCATTGATATTCATGGTGCACTGTTCTCAATGATTTCTGCTGCATCCGTGGGACGCCTGTCCTGGATCAGATCGAATTGATGGTTATCGTAGCGACCTGCTGCCATCGGGTCACGCATGCGGGAGGGCGTCTCGAACGGTGAATCCGCGAGCAGAAAATTTGTGATCCATGCAGGCGTCGGTCCGTTGGGATCGACGAGTGCCTTGGTGATGGTGTTCAACTGACCGTCTATGCCAGATTTAAAGATCCAGGTTGACTCCGTATGGTACTGCAGATAGCACCTTTGACCTTTCCATCCGATTTTTCAGTGCCCCTACCAGCACTGTGACAGCGTCTGTTTTCTCGTCGAAATCCCAGACGACGTGAGCGAGTTTATCTCTGTCGGACACCGGCCAGGGAATATCGTTGTAGGTATACGCGTTCAGGTCTGTCTCTGACACAACCTCGTCTTCATAGGATTCTTTGCAGAGTACCGCGCACTCGGCGGAAGCATCGGTATCGCGCACAAGTGCAACGGCGGCGTGAACGGGAGCCTGGATCGATATCGTCGCTTTCATGGCTTTGTTTTTGTAGCTTTCAACACGTCTCGTGAACACCTGAATACCATCTCGGTCACGCTTGAATGATCACTCGTTTACCGAGCCACTGGACAGGTAGAAGGCAGGTAGCATGAACGTCACGCTGAGTATGACCAGCACGAAGTGACGAAGGAATTTCATAACGTTTTTAGTTTGACTTGGCAGGATGCCTAGTTTTCGTGTCCAGTACGTCATCATCTATACGGTATACTGACCTAGTCACTCTGTTTGTGCACTGGATCAACTTCATGTTACCTGTGCTTGCACTTGTCGGGCGCCCAAATGTGGGTAAGTCCACCTTATTCAACCGGCTCACACGAACGCGGGACGCGATCGTGGCTGAATTTCCTGGATTGACCCGAGACCGACAGTACGGGCGCGGCGCATTAGGTGATTTCGATTATCTCGTAGTGGACACCGGTGGCTTATCGGGCGACGAATCGGGAATCGATGGTTCCATGGCAGAGCAGGCTCGTCATGCGATTGGCGAAGCGGACCTGGTGCTTTTCATCGTTGATATCAAGGATGGCGTGACACCTGGGGATGAGGCGATTGCGGAGCTGCTGCGGATGGAAGACCGGCATGTCATGTTGGTCGCGAACAAGGTTGATGGGCAGAATCCAGACCTTGTTGATGGTGAATTCGCGACGCTGGGATTTGGCACCGCAAGCCTGATCTCTGCCACGCACGGACAGGGTGTGCCTCAGATGCTGCTTTCTCTCGCTGAGACAGGCCTGATGCTAGAGGCCGAGGAAGCCGAAACACCGCCCCCGCTATCACAGCGCGATGAGGATAGTATCCGGATTGCGATGGTGGGACGACCCAACGTGGGTAAGTCCACATTGGTTAATCGGATTCTCGGCGAAGAGCGTGTTGTGGTGTTTGACGAAGCGGGCACAACCCGGGACAGTATTTATGTGCCATTTGAGCGAGAAGGGCAGAGCTACACGCTGATCGATACCGCGGGCGTTCGCAAACGTGGACGGGTCAGGCAGACGATCGAAAAGTTCTCAGTCGTGAAGACCTTGAATGCTATCAATGACGCACATGTGGTCATCCTCATGATGGATGCGCGAGAAGGGGTCGTTGAGCAGGACCTGCATTTACTGGGGCACGTTGTGGAAGAGGGACGTGCATTGATTGTCGCCGTGAACAAGTGGGATGGCTTGTCACAGGATGAACGCAATGAGATCAAAGTACAGCTTGAGCGAAGACTCACATTTCTGGATTATGCGGATATCCATTTCATATCTGCATTACATGGTTCGGGGGTCGGATCATTGTACGCTGCGGTGCAGCGCGCCTACGAGGCTGCAACGCGTGAACTGAAAACCAATCAGTTGAACATGATTCTTGAGGTGGCTGTCAGAGAACATCAACCACCACTGGTGCGCGGTCGCCGGATTAAACTCCGTTACGCCCACGTCGGTGGACATAATCCGCCGATTATCGTGATTCATGGCAATCAAACAGATGCTGTACCAGAAGCGTATCGCCGATACCTAACACGCCGGTTTAGAGAAGTACTGAAATTGAAAGGCACCCCCATCCGTATTGAATTTCGTACGACAGACAATCCATACAAGGGTCAAAAGAACAAGCTGTCAGAGCGACAGGTAAATAGACGAAGACGCATGATCAGCCACGTCAAAAAACAGAAAAAAAATCTTAAGAAAAAGCGTCAGCGCTGAGGCGGCACGCGATACTAACTGATGGTTTCAACGTGCAGCGTGTCAGTTCGAAGTTCAATCAATACCCCTAGAGACAGCAACGCATCCATGCGGGGAAACCCATCGATTGAAAGCTCGATCGGGTCAAGAAGTTGATCGACTTTCATCGATAGGACTTCTGTAAGTGAAAATGTGATGCCGCTGACTGAATGTCCATTGATATGGGGGGCTGCGCGCGATCAAGTTCTTCAAAAACAATAAGCCGTGATTGTCCGTGTGCGTCGGCGCACTCAATATTGAAATGTTGAGGACGGTTATCTCTGACGATGGTCCGATCGCCACCCGTATTTACGAGTAATCAACAGGGTCCGTCCTGGAATTCTACTCTAAAATGTGGTGTTGGCTGAGAGGTCTTGTCAGTGGTATCGCAACCATATTGGTCAGTTGGTTGTAGGCCGGCCCTGGCGATAAGGACTGGCATGACGTGATTAGTATCAGACAAGTCAGGGTGTAAAAGGCCGTACCGTGTCGCTTCATGGCAATACCGACAAAAACAACGTTGGATCAACCCGCGCGTTATTGAGACTGACACCCCAGTGCAAATGCGGGCCGGTGACCCTGCCGGTTGAGCCGATGGCGCCAATCCTGTCTCCTCGATCGACTGCGTCACCCAGGGAGACGTCGATGCGACTCATGTGGCAGTACATTGTGATCAACCCCTGACCGTGATCGAGCAACACGGTATTGCCGTTATAGAAGTAATTTCCTAACGCGACTACGGTTCCTGGAGAAGGCGCAACGATTGGCGCTCCCTCTGGCGCTGCGATATCGAGTCCGCTATGTGGATTGCGTGGTTGGCCGTTAAGAAACCGTCTAAGCCCAAATGGACTGGAGACCGGTCCTTCTGCCGGAAGCGAGAATACGAGTTCCGGTCTTACGTCTTCGAAATGGAGGAATGCCGTGTCCATTTCCATTCTGTCCTTACTGATACGTCGCAGGTCTTCGGGTAAAGGATTGACCTGGCGTTTGTTCTTAATCGTTAGTCGTTGTTCACGATAGGCTTTGTCGCTGACGTGAAACGTCAGCGTGCGTTTTCCGACAGTGAGTGTCTGATCACCAGGCTTGGTGCGTAGTGTAAGGCCTACGATGGCCAACCGACGATCATCCTCCTTTACGGTCATCACTCGTCGTCCCTGGAAGGTGACCTCACCCGTATGTGGAACTTCGATCACAGCGACGCCGCCCGGGACCGCATCATGGCGGGGAGGCTTCGCATGGGTCGTTGCGGGGAGAGCCAATAGCAATGTCAGCGCAACCATCGACCACAAAGTATTGTCGAAAGGGCCATGGATCATGATGAATCCTCCATTGATGCGTCTGAACCTGCCATCAACGTCGCATCGAGATGAACGTTGTCATGATGGATCTCATCCACCGTGGCGACGATCCGCCCGTGTTGCAATCGTGCATTTATGGTATCACCCGCCGCCACGCTCGATGGGTCGACCAGAACATGGTCGTTAATATCAGTCACGATCGCGTAACCGCGCTCCAGCGTCGCTAGCGGACTCACCGCGTTCAGGCGGGTTGCGAGATGGCGGAATTGTTCGTGCGCACCCGCTACTTTAGCCTCGCTGATCCGCTGAAGTCGTTCCTGAAGCCGAATCAGGTGCTGGTTGTGATCTACCAGTTTGCGTTCAGGTGTCGGTAGTTTGGAGACCGCCAGGTTCAGCCGTTGATGAGTCTGCGATAGGGATGCTGTGATGCTGGCGTTGAGGCGTAGTTGAAGGGACGCTACCAATCGGTTGTGTTCAGCGACTTGACGACCTGGATGTTGTAATCGGGACCTCAGATTGCGCAATCGTTCCTCAAGTCTTTGGAGGTTGCGGTTTAGATGTCCGGCAAGTTGTCGTTCGATACGCGAAAATGCAGTCTGCCAGCGTGTAGCGTCTGGTGTGATGATCTCCGCAGCGGCCGACGGGGTCGGTGCACGGACGTCAGCAACAAAATCGGCAATGGTCACATCGACCTCGTGGCCGATAGCTGCAACGATGGGGATTTTACTTTCAAAAATTGCGCGAGCAACCTTCTCAGTATTGTACGCCCATAGGTCCTCCAGTGAGCCACCGCCCCGGGTCAGCAAGAGCAGGTCAAAAGGCGATTCGTTGTACTGATTGGCAAGTTCAAGAGCGCGGACAATCTGCTCTGGACTCATCTCGCCTTGCACTTGTACTGGCAGGATAGTCACTGAAAGAGCGGGGAAGCGACGCTCGAGTACGTGGAGAACATCGGCGATGGCAGCACCCCGTGGTGATGTGACAATACCGATGTGTCTTGGTAGTTTTGGTAGCGGCCGCTTACATTCTTCATCGAACAGACCTTCCGCAAACAGCTGTTGTTTCAACTTTTCGAACGCACGGAGCAGTGCGCCATCGCCTGACTCTTCGATGAATTCGGCAACCATCTGAAACTCGCCCCGGCCCTCATAAAGACTGATGCGTCCACGGAGGACGACGTTCATGCCGTTTTCCGGTCGAAACCGTAGCAGTCGGTTGCGATTGACAAACATTGCGCAGCGCAGCTGTGCCTTCTCGTCTTTCAGTGTGAAGTACCAATGGCCGCTCCCGGGTCTTGAGAAGTTGGAAATTTCGCCCTCGACCCAGAGCGTAGGGAACTCACCTTCAAGCAGTCGTCGAGCGGTTCGGTTCAGCTGACTGACCGAGATAACCTCTCTGTTTTCAGGTGCGAATTGGCTCATATGACTGTTTCGAAACAACTAATAACGGCATTCTCAGTGAGTCGCCGGGTCATCGCGATCGCCGTCTCATCACTTTTACCATGTTACTCGTATCTGGTTGAACAGGCAGCATGAGCTGGATCAGTTCAGCGTTGCGGTTGACTGCTTGATGCAGCGATGTTTTTTCCGGCCAGTCCTCTCATTAGTGGGGTTCCCACCCGCATCCTGCAACAAGGTGCACAGATTCCTGCCCCCCCCCCCCCAATGATTGCTCGGTTGAGTACGGCCCCTTCATGGCGTCCCCCTGGAACATTGGTTTTGGCATTAGCTGCCAACAACCTTGACGAGATGGCACAATGCTTCTCAACAAGCTGACTCTCGGATGTGATCGGTAGTGCCGCGTTGCCACGTCGATCGGGGGATTCAGGATCGATTCCATGGCTCAGAGGCCAGTCTACGCTAGGTAGATGGCCGGCAAGCGCCGCCATGTGCTGCGGTGGCATGCAACGCGCGCTGATCGCCGAGTCCTCCATGGCCTTTGGATGGTGATTAAAATAGTCGCTGAGCTGAATAGGAGTCTGACACGCCTCAAGTTGCGTAAGCGTCACCGGGGCACCCTGTTCGGTGAGATTGAACAATGTTGCGATATCCCCCTTACGGTGCACCACCGACAAGTCCACCGCTCCTGTGATTGATGTTTGTCGGGTCGATTTCAGCGTCCACCATGGGTCGGATCATTGATAGATTCTCTGTGCCTATGGCTTCTGAGAGTGGGTTATTGTGATGTGCCTTTTTGCATTGAGCACGGGAGGATCGGTTGTTAAGAGATGGTCAATTGCAGTCATGTCCTGCGCTTTGATGGCTTTAACCATCGCAGCGCGTGCCTGGCGCTCGGTGAAATGAGTGGCTTGGCCGAACTGCGTCATCTGAGTTCTGGTTGTGAAATATTCGGCGATGTATGGTTCAGTTGAAGTCTTGCTGAAGTATTACCCGTTTAGCGCACGTCACAACCGGCTACCCGATTGAGGAGGTACAAACGATGAAAGTTGTATTTTGTGAAAAGTTTGGCACCCACAAGGACCTTGTGATGCGTGAGATTGATCCACCCAGCTCTCCAGCGGCTGGTGAAATCACTGTTGACGTATCTGTGAGATCGATTCAGTTCAGCGACATTGTCCGTATCCAGGGCAATTATCAGGACAACCGAGAGCCGCCATTCATCATGGGTGGCGACGGTGTTGGCGTCGTTTCCGCAGTGGGGGAAGGGAGTCAGTTAGCTGAAGGCGATATCGTGTTGACGGGAGCCGGATGTGTGGAACAAGCCACAGTCCCTGAGACTTCGGTACTTTCACTGCCATCAGGTATCGATATGGCCGCTGCGTCGTCGTTTAGAGCAGGCTACACTACTGCGTTGCATGGCCTGCAGCTATCTCGTATTCAGCCTGGGGAATCACTCCTCGTGCATGGTGCGGCGGGCGGTATGGGACTGGCGGCGGTCGACATCGCTAAATTAATGGGTGCTCGGGTTATTGCGACTGCGAGTAGCGACGATAAGCTGGCGATACTGTCGTCTCTGGGTGCGGATCACATGATCAACTACAGCGATGGTTTTCGTGATGAAGTGAAATCACTGACGAATGGGCGCGGCGCGGATGTCATCTTCGATCCTGTGGGCGGTGACGTGTTCGATGAGTCAATGCGTTGTATTGCGCCCTACGGGCGTATTCTGATTGTCGGGTTTACAAGTGGTCGCCCGGCCTTTGCGAAGACCAATCACCTGTTAGTCAAGGATGCGCAGCTGATTGGTTACACCATAGGTGGTCTGATGCGCCACGATCCCAAAAAACATGAGACCAATGTGGCAACCCTGCTGGACTGGTTGGCGCATGGGCGGATCTCTCCGTATATCTCCCATCAATTTCCAATGGACGGCATTGTTGATGCCTACGACGTGCTGGTTGAGAGAAAGGTCGTGGGTAAGGTGGTCATTACGAACTGAGTTGTAGGACCGCCCGGGTTGGAGCGTTCATGTATACTGCCGCCTGCTATTCTCTCACCATAGGGACTGACCCAACTGGAATGAGAGATCAACGGACTTGTCACAACCAGGGACCAACATGAGTAACGCTGACGTCATTATCGAAATTCTCCAACAGGAAGGGGTGGAGTACCTCGCTGGGTTTCCCAATAACAGGCTCTTCAATTCCGCTGCATCACACGACATGCCACCGATCATTGGTCGGACGGAAAGGGTTATCATCAATATGGCTGACGCGTATACGCGGATGCACAACGGCCGCAAGATCGGCGCCATCGCCGTTCAGGATGGTCCGGGTATCGAAGCCAGTTTCTCAGCAGTGGCCCAGGCCTATGGCGACAACACACCGATTCTGATGCTGCCAGGGGCACACGCGCCTGCGATGCAAGACTATGATCCACAGTTTATCGCGTCCCGGTCCTATCGAGATATCACGAAGTTCGCCACCATGATCAATGACCCGCGCTCTCTGGTGCGAAAATTTGAGATGGCGTTCTCCGCGTTGAAGAACGGCAAGAGCGGACCTGTGCTCATCGAAACGGCTGCGCCGTTGCTCTGGGGCAACTGGGAAGGTGAAAAACCGAACTACGTCTCCCCACCACGATTGCGATCAAAAGCCGATGATGCGGATGTGGCTCAGATTCTGGATGCGTTGATGTCCGCAAAACAGCCCATGATCATTGCTGGTCATGGCGCCTTGTATGCCGAGGCGTGGAATGAGCTGCGCGCATTCGCAGAGTTCATGCAGATTCCGGTGACGACCTCGTTGCTCGGTAAAAGTGTGTTTCCTGAGAACCATGAGTTGGCGCTCGGCTGTGCTGGTCGAACGATTACCAAAGCAGCAGGTCACTTTGCCAATGAATCGGATTTCATCCTGGGTGTGGGTACCAGCTTTACCATCAACGACTTTACGGCACGGATGCCGAAGGATGCGGTACTTGGGCAGATTACAAACGCGCCTTCCGATATCGGCAAGTGTAGGAACGTGGCGTGTGCTGCCATCGGTGATGCGCAACTGGTACTGAATCAGCTGATGGATCTCGCAAAAGAAAAAATTGGCGACGGTGGTCGACCCAAAGCGACCGAGACCACCGCTGAGATTGCAAAGCTCAAACAGGAGTTTTTTGACGAGTGGTCAGACCGCCTGCTGTGTGATGACGAGGGTGCAATTTCTCCTTATCGTGTGATTCATGAAATGAATACGCTGTTTGATAAAAATAAGACGGTCGTGACCCACGATGCGGGTAATCCGCGTGACCAGATTGTGCCCTTCTATGAAGTACATACACCTCGAGGTTATCTGGGTTGGGGTAAGTCGACGCACCTCGGGTCTTCTCTGGGTATGGCTCTCGGGGGCAAGCTTGCCCGACCAGATTGGCTATCCGTTAATTTTGTGGGTGACACAGGGTTTGGGCAGACGGCCAACGATTTCGAAACCGCCGTTCGGTCAAACCTGCCAATCATGACAGTGCTCGTGAACAATGGGGTGATGGGCGGTTACGGTGCCTACATGCCAGACGCGGTTGAGAAATACCAGTCCAGCGCAACGGGTGGAGATTACACCGCCATGGCGAAAGCCATGGGTGGCTATGCGGAGCGCGTTGACAAAGCCTCCGATGTCCGGTCCGCCCTGGAACGTGGCATCGAACAAACCGAACAGGGCAACGCGGTGTTGCTTGAGTTCATCACCAAAGAAGAGCCTGTGTTGGCGACTGCCAACAAGTGGGGCATGTAGACAAAAGCAGCTCTTTCTACAACGTTGGTGAATCAAGGCGGGACGCGGGCAGACTGGAAGGTTCCGTCGCCCCTTCGCTGCCATTCAGAACTTGCTGAGATTCTCCCAACAGGTAGATTATGGGGGTGGCCGCCACTGGTATTTCTGTAGCAGAAAGAAAATAATTCTAAGCCCTTCGCCCTAGCGACTCAGTGAGATAGTTGGGGCGCAATGACATTGGGCGTCGACAAGTAAGTGAGGACAGGGAACGCCAGCCATTGAATGGAAAAGCGCCGACCCATCGTCAAAATGTCAGGGTACGATTGCCTCGATGAGTGCGGGGCCTGGTGATGCCTGTGCGCGTTGAAAAGCTTCCGCAAATTCCGACACGGTCGTCACACGCCAGGCTGGAACACCCATTCCCTTAGCAATATCAGTCCAGCGAATCTCGGGGTTTGTGAGATCGAGCATACTCATGGCCTTGGGACCTGGGTTGTGTGCACCGACACGGCCAAACTCAATTTGCAGAATCGAGTACTTTTGGTTGGCGAAGATGATGGTTGTGACATTCAGTTGTTCACGGGCCTGTGTCCACAGCGCCTGATTGGTGTACATGCCACTGCCATCCGCCTGCAAGCTAACGACCGGACGGTCGGGGCATGCGACCGCCGCACCGGTTGCACACGGGAGCCCGAAGCCAATCGCTCCCCCGGTCAACATCAGGAAGTCATGGGGCGCTGCTGACCGCGTCGCGGCCGTGCAGCCACCACCACAGGTGCCGCCTTCATCAACAACAATGGCATCTTCAGGAAATAGATGAGCCAGGGCGTTGCCGATGTTGCGTGGATCGAGCGGGCCGTCCTGGGGCATATCGGGCACTTTATGCACGACCACATTCGCTTCGGTACTACCTGCGCCAACGGCATCGATCAGTGCTTCTAACGCACCATCGATGTCTTCGTCCCTTTCGACCAGAGTGTGTAATTCACAACCTTCAGGCGTCAGATAATTGGGTTTATCCGGGTAAGCGAAGAATGTGACGGGTGGCTGTGAGGACAGAATGATCAGATGATCAGTACCCTGCAGAACTTCCGCAGCCTGTTCGCCGAAATACGGGAGTCGTGCAATTTCTGCACGCCCGGCACCTCGTTGAACGCGTCCAACAAAAGTATCCATGATGATACGCGCGCCAGTGGCCTGACCAATACGGTCCACCATGTTGGCGCGTTCTTCAGTGATCAGGCCATTCATCAGAATGACGTTGGTACTTTTGCCTTTGAGTATTTTGGCAATCTCGTCGATGTTTCCTGTTTGGAATGGCTTTGGCTCGATCACCGGGAGCGGTTTTGCATCGGCGGTTGTACGATTCCATGCAGTATCGGCAGGCAAAATAAGCGTCGCAACCTGGCCAGGCGGCGCCATTGCCGCTTGTACAGCTTCGGCGCCATCGGCGGCGACGTCATCTGCTGATTGTGAGACCTTCACCCAGCCGGATACCGGTCTGGCCACTCCCTCGACATCGGAGGTGAGTGGTGCGTCATATTTTCGGTGGTATGTCGCGTGATCTCCGACGACGTTGACGATGGGCGTTCTGGCTTTTTTGGCGTTGTGGAGGTTGGCAATGCCGTTCCCCAGACCTGGGCCGAGGTGTGTCAGTGTTACTGCAGGCTTACGGATCATGCGACCGTAGCCATCTGCACAACCGGTCACGATGCCTTCGAACAAACCCAGCACACACCGCATATCCGGATTTGTATCGAGCGCTGCAACAAAGTGCATTTCGGATGTGCCGGGATTGGCAAAGCAGACGTTGACGTCGGCATCCACGAGGGTTTGGACCAGGGATTCTGCACCGCTGCGGTCTTTGTCGGACATTTCACACTCCAGGTTAGTCACAGACAAATCGACGTCGATTGCGCGCACGCCGAAGAGCCGGGTCATCATACATGGACTTGGTCTGTGGTTCACAGGGGTAGAATGTTGTTAGTCATGGTGCACGACCAAAGTAATTTGGAAAGATGGATACACTTTACAGGAAGTGGATATTTCGGAGGTGCGGTCAATCTTCGAGAAGTTGGCTCAGCTCAATCTGCATGATTTGGCGGAATGGTTCCGGTTTGATCAACACGAGGATGGACGTTACGGCGATATGACGGAAGAACTGATGGCAGGTTAGGAGGATGCATACTTGCTCTCCGCCGCAGCGATCATGGTGGTGATCAGCCATTTCCTTGTGTTTGTTATGTTCCCCCCTTTT
>Ga0066378_10000435_pt1 | contig 18002 bp, 15 predicted proteins | sample Knorr_S23_td_DCM_FD_70947 | JGI IMG/M metagenome (GOLD analysis project Ga0066378, IMG submission 70947) | Marine microbial communities from Southern Atlantic Ocean transect - Knorr_S23_td_DCM_ad_71m_LV_A | ecosystem: Environmental > Aquatic > Marine > Oceanic | place: Southern Atlantic ocean...
GTGAGAGTTTCCTTTTATTTTCTTCACATTGATCAATATCTCTGAGGATGGATATAAGGCTTTCTTCTATCTTTTTCTGCTTATTTATAAAAAAGTCTCTGTCTTTTTCGCTGGAGTCATCTTTACCACGATTCGATTTATCTTTTAGGGCATTTTCCAGCTCGGTTGAGAGTTTTTTTAGGTTTTCATGGCATTCCTCAATCTGATCTTCAATGTTTTTATTTTCTGTATCCATGGTAAGCACTTCCGATAGATGACTGTTATATTCTCTTTCTAGCGTCTTATAACTATCTGTAGCATCACTTGATGCCTGTATTATATTGCTCTCAATCTTTTCTATATCATTAATGGTTTTGTGCAGTTCTGCTAATTTGCTATCCAAGTCTTTGAGTTGACTCTCTTGGTCAGTTAGGTTGGTTTTTTCGCGATCGAGATCTATCAATATTTGATCTACCTGTTTGCTGGCTGTAGTAATTTTTTCTGTTGTGTATTGTAATTCATTTTTTAAATTAAGTTCGTTACTTCTCTTTTGCTGAAGATCATCAATAAGGTTTTCATATTCTTGTCTAATGGGCTTCATGAAATTATCAAGGTCATTATTCTCAAACTCTGAAGTGCCAATTTCATTTTTTATATTTTTTACATTATCCTGTATGTCTTTGATTTTCTGATCTAATTCCTCTCTTTTAGCTTCAATCGAGTGCCAATCTATTTTCAGTAATTCTTTTTCATAATCCCTTATCTGGGAAGCAATAGCTTTAAACTTTTCAGCCTGATTTGCTTGTCTTTTGAGTGAAGACATCTCGGTTCCTACAACCCTAATAATATCAGCAAGTCGTTCTATATTCTGTCTTGTTGCATTTAGCTTTAGTATTGCTTCATGCTTGCGGTGATGGAGACCACTAATACCTGCAGCTTCTTCTAGTATCTTTCTTCGCTCATTTGGTTTTGACTCGATAATTTGGTTAATTTGACCCTGCTTAACAATTGATATTGAATGCGGACCAAGAGAATTATCCGCAAAAAATAATTGGACGTCTTTCGCTCTTTTTTCTATCGAATTGATGTAGTATTTCGAGCCAGAATTCCTCTCAATCCTTCTCTTGATTTCATATTCATCACCACTAGCTTCATTCTTATCTGAAGTGTTGGTAGCTTCGCTCATAATTACAGAAACTTCAGCAAAGTTTCTAGATGGACTTGTGTCAGTACCTGAAAAAATGACATCATCCATCTCTGACCCACGGAGATTCTTATAGGATGTTTCACCCATAACCCATTGAAGGCTGTCTAAAACATTTGACTTACCACAGCCATTAGGCCCAACGATCCCAGTCAGACCCTTCTTTATTTCAAGCTCGGTTTGTTTTTCAAAAGACTTGAAACCATGCAGTTTAATTTTTTTTAATTCCATTTTGGAATAGATCCTCCTAAACCCCTTTGTATGAGTCTAATATTTTTTCTATTTCTGATTTAAAATATGAATATGGTTTGTTACCGGATATCACCTTACCGTTTATAATAAAGGATGGTGTGGAGTTAATCTGAAACTCCTCTATGGCATTTTCTTTTTGAATAATTAGTTGGTCTAATAGTTCTTGATCATTTAAGCATTGGTCAAAATCTTCGCTGCTTAGCCCTGCCTGCTTTGATAGACTTTTTAACTCAGAGATTGCATCATCAGAATACCACTTACTTCTATTTTGAAACAAAATTTCAATGAAAGCGAGTGAAATACTATTATCTACGCAACGCGCCAGCATTGAGGTCGCCATTGAGAGTTTATCAAGTGGAAACTCCCTGAATATAAATTTAACCTCACCCTTTTCAATATAATCCTTCTTCAAAACAGGATAGGTTTCGGTATGGAAATCAGCACAATGCGAACAAGTCATTGATGCGTATTCAATAATTGTAACTGGGGCATCATCGTCACCGATTGATAACTCTTTAAGAGATACTTCGGATACTAACAGGTTTTCTGTATTAACACTTGTGTCTTCCATGGATAGATAATCTACACGGGTGGATTTATCCGTGTATGGGCTAACAGAAAAATAAAACGTACTAACAAAGAAAATCACTCCAAAAAATAATAATAATATTTTATTTCTTCTCATTTTTTCTTTTCTCCTTAATATTTCTACCGAGCTTTGCTAGAGCATCTTCTAGAGTTTTGCTTTTTTCTAGTTGGGCTTCATGGCTAGTTTGGCATTGAAGCTTAGTTTTTATATTATTGGAAGCTGTCTCCTCGTAATTAATTTTGTCTTTGTTAGGTTTATTTTTGATAACTAAATCTGAAATGAAATTTTGACCATATATTTCATTCACTCTCTCAATTATTGAGTTCCGTCTATATTGCATTTCTATTGTAGAAGAACCTGATACCTCGAGATGTAATTTTCTATATATTTTTTTTGCACCATTAATAAACCTATATTCAGTAGTTATTTTTTTTGGATAAACTTGATCTTTGTATTGATCCTCAAAAACTTGATCCCAAAGTATTGAGAGTTCATCAACTTTAACCCCATATTTTTTCTTTAGTGGCTCTATTAAAGGCTCAATAAAATTACTAATATGTAATCTTGAGTTATATTGCCCTGCTAAATTATATATATTATCTTGTTTAGACATTGGGTTACCATTTCTATTTATACATTATTATATTATTATTAATTACAGAAATGTACAAACCAAACGATATAACATACCCACTAATTTCATGGTATAAGTCAAACAAAAGAAATCTTCCTTGGAGAAATGCATTTAACCATGAAAACGCACCCTATCAGATCCTTGTTAGCGAATTTATGCTTCAACAAACCACCGTTGCAACTGTTTTAAATTATTATGATAGATTTATAGAAAGATGGCCTACCAATAAGGATCTATCAAATGCGACCGAAGATGAGGTTCTGGAAATCTGGTCTGGACTCGGATATTATTCAAGGGGTATAAATTTATTAAAAACCTCAAAAATAATTTTTCATGATTACTCAAATAAAATACCAAAAAATATTGATATTTTAAAAACATTTCCGGGCGTAGGCGAATACATGTCATCGGCTATTGCATCTATCGCATATAATCTTCCTTCAAAAGCAGTGGATACAAATATTCAGAGGGTAATAACAAGGTATTACCAATTAGATTTTGAAAACCCAGCTCGTAACCGAAAGAAGGTTCAAGATATTGTTTTATTACTGACAAGTAATGACTCCCCCAGAGATCTCATTCAGGGTTTGATGGACCTAGGATCATCGCTTTGCACTCCAAAATTACCCAAATGTGAAAAATGCCCTTTGATAAGGGGGTGTAATTCATACAAAAATAGTAAATTTGAATTTACATTAAAAAAAATAAAAAAAATAATACCTCAAAGATATGGACGTGTTTATTTAATTGAAAGGTCGGATGGCTCGTATCTCATTGAAAGAAGGCCAGAAAAAGGGCTTTTGGCGAAAACCTATCAATTTCCGACTACAGATTGGTGTGAAGTGAAGTCACCATTAGACTCCCCAAAGTCATATCAGAAAATGAATGTTGTTGGGAAAGTTAATCACAGATTTTCACATTTTACTTTAGAATTAACAGTTATAAAAGTTGATATTGAGTCTAGGGATATTAAGAATATTAAAGTACCACAAAATGGAATATGGAAAAAACCAAACCAGCTGAACCAGATTGGTTTATCAAGCCTGATGAAGAAGGCATCCAAATACATAAAAGTTTGAATTATTTGGTATGCATTACTCATTGATCCCAGACTTAATCTGGTCACGTATTTTATCTATTGGATAGAGGCTATTGTTTTTTAGAAAATGCCAATATATCCATCCATTGCAACTTTCTGTTCCCTGATAATGAGCTCCAATTTTGTGAATAGAACCATTAACTTTATCAGCTTGTAGCGTCCCATCAGCTTGAACAATGGCAACGTTTTTCTTTTTTGAGCAGTAGAGCTTTTGGCCGATCTCAATCAATCCTCTTTCGATAAGTGTACCAAATGGTATTCTAACCTGGTCTCTTTTTGTCGATTTTATATTTATGCTTAATGAGCAGGGATTATCAATTTCCTCAAGTCTTTGCTCTGCAATTTGAACGTAATCTTTATTCCTTTCAATACCTATCCAACGTCGCCCTAATTTTTTACAAACTGCGGCCGTTGTTCCACTTCCTGAAAATGGATCAAGAACGATAGCATTTGGATCAGATGACGATACAATAACTCTATAAATTAAAGCTTCAGGCTTTTGTGTTGGGTGTAATTTTGCCCCATCATTATTACGAAGACGCTCCTTACCATTACAGATTGGGATGTACCAATCAGATCTCATTTGTACATCATCATTCAAACTCTTCATGGCATCATAATTAAATTTATATCTAGATTTTTTGTCTTTGGCTGCCCAAATGATTGTTTCATGTGCATTTGTAAATCTTCTTCCACGAAAATGTGGCATTGGATTGGTTTTTGTCCAGATAATATCATTAAGGGTCCAGAATTCCATATTTTGCATAATGTAACCAACTCTAAAAATATTGTGATAGCTGCCAATCACCCATATTGTACCTGATGGTTTTAATAGTCTTTTGCATTCCTTTAGCCAATTTGAAGTGAAGGTGTCATATGATTTGTAGTTTTCGAATTTATCCCAATCTTCACGAACAGAATCAACATCTGAATAATCAGGTCTATAAATAGTGTCATTTAGTTGAAGATTGTATGGTGGATCTGCAAAGATTAGATCAACTGAATTATCGGGCATTTCCCTCATTATCTCGATCGAGTCACCATTAAATATTTTATTGGTTTGATCTTCAGATAATTCTGTAATATTTTTTTTTAACATCAAACTGGTTCATATATATTTCTGAACTCATAGTTTGACATCAAAAAGGTTATTATTTTCTAAATTAATTTTTTTTAATCATTTCATTTACCGGACTAAATGTTTTTCTGTGAATAGCCAATACTCCATATTTTTCAATTTCCATAATATGATTTTTTGTCGGGTAACCCTTATGCTTGTTGAATGTGTATTTATTAAATACAAAAGAAAATTTATCCATAATTCTATCGCGTACAACCTTTGCAATGATTGAGGCTGCCGCTATTGAGATTGATTTTTGATCACCCTTTATGATAGGTATATTCACAATTTCAGTATTGATCTCAAAATTTCCATCAATGAGCAATATATCAGGTCTTTTTTTTAATTTTTTATATGCTGTGTTCATTGCATGTTTTGTAGCGTTTAACACGTTAATGGTATCGACGCATTCAACATCAGCAACTCCAATACCAACATGGGAGTTTTTCAATATTTGTTCAAATAATATCTCTCTATCTAATGGTGAAATTTTTTTTGAGTCATCAATACCAGATGGAATATAATTTTTTTTTAAAATAACCGCGGCTGCAACAACTGGCCCAGCTATTGGGCCTCTGCCAACCTCATCAACTCCAGCGATCAGATTAAATCCTTGAAACCACCATTTTTTTTCTATCGATAAATTTGGTTTTCTAGATGAGTTCATCAAACATTATTTTTCAGAGAGCCTTGGCATAATCTCAACAAGGTTGCATGGCTTATGATTAATATCAAATTGATGAACAAGAATTTCATTCCATGCATCCTTGCATGCATTTGGGGATCCTGGCAGGCAAAATATGAATACATTATTATAAATCCCCCCAAATGCTCTCGATTGGATTGTCGATGTCCCAATCTTTGATGAGCTTATTTGGTGGAATAGAGCAGAGAAGCCACTGATTTCTTTATCAAGAAGTGGCATAATGGCATCAGGCGTCACATCTCGACCTGTTAATCCCGTACCTCCAGTTGTTATTATTGCGTCAAAGTTATTTGTGCTTACCCACTCTTTTATAATGCCTTGAATTTCTTTTATTTCGTCAGGGATAATTCGTCTGTCAATCAGACAGTGTTTTGCGTCATTTATCGCCTGCGATAAAACGTCGCCTGATTTATCATTTGTTTTATTTCTAGTATCGGATACCGTTATAACGCCGATATTCAGGCTAATAAAAGAATTTTTATTTTCGACTGTCATCAATTATCATCGATAGTTATTTAATTTCATTTGCAATTATTTTCAAATCCTCCCAAGCAAGCCGTTTGAGAGAAGGCTGCTTTATTAGTACTCTTGGATGGAATAGGGGGAATATTGGAATATTCATTTTTTTATTATTGAGAGTCTTTCCTCGTGAGTCAATAAAGTTAACATCACTCTCCATGAGCACGCTTAATGCCAAGTCTCCAAGAGAAATAATATATTTTGGTGCTAATAATTCTATCATTTTATAAAAAAAAGGTCTGCACTTATCTATCTCATTTGAAGTTGGTCGTCTATCTCCTGGCGTTCGCCAAAAAAAAGTGTTTATTATCGTGTTTCCCTTAAGTTCAATATTAACCGCCCCAAGCATCTTAACCAACAACTCCTTACAATCTTCAGCCAGTATATTATTGGACTGATCCTCCTCTTCGGAATTTGGAAAGTCATTTACTATCAATATTTCGGGATTCAGACTGCCTTGATGTATGTGAGTATGTTTTGAGTATATTTTCAGGTCTGAGATATCACATTGATCAATATATTCTATCAAACCCTGAACTGTTTTTATATCGTATAGATCATTTTTTTTATGCACTTTATCATCATCTACGCCCGCGCGCTCTTCTTGCGTATATTTTTTTTGATTATTTTTAAGAACGAAATCAATATTCTCATCAGCATACCAACTAAGTAAAACAATTTTTTCTAAATTATTCATAGATCATGGTTTTTGTTAAGAATTTTTTTTTTAATTGTATCTATTAATAGTACAAAAATACAATGATTAATGTTAATAATAGTAAGTTATTAATAGAAAGAGTTAACATCACGAATGCAGGAAGAAAATACAAGAGAGTCTATAGAGGTTGATGTACTGATTATTGGTGCTGGACCGGCTGGATTAGCAACGGCAATAAAACTGAAAACCGAAGCAAATAAAAATAATCAAGAAATAAATATTGTTGTCCTTGAGAAAGGCTCAGAGGTTGGTGCCCACATACTTTCGGGTGCAGTTATAGATCCAATTGGCCTGGATATGCTTCTGCCAAATTGGAGAGATCTCAACCCTCCAGCTATGAGTGAGGTGATTGATGATAGATTTTATATTTTAGGACCAGCTGGTAGCCTAAGAATACCGAACTTTTTTTTCCCAAGGCTGATGTCCAATCACAATTGTTTTGCGACAAGCCTCTCAAATGTCGTCAAATGGTTAGGGGGTATTGCCCAGTCGCTCGGAATTGAAGTTTATCCTGGATTTCCAGCATCTGAAATAATTTACCAAGGTGATAGAGTTGTAGGAGTCATAACTGGTGACTTTGGTATCTCAAGAAATGGAGAAAAAAAGGACTCCTTCATGCAAGGGATGGAAATCAGAGCTAAATATACAGTATTTGCTGAAGGTGCTCGTGGACATTTAACAAAGAAAGTTATAGAAAAATTTCAACTCGATAAAGAATCAGATTTCCAAAAATATGGTATTGGACTGAAAGAGTTATGGGAAATTCCTGAAGATAATCATAAACCAGGTCTAGTACAGCATACCATGGGGTGGCCTCTTGACAATAAAACAGGTGGAGGGTCATTTATGTATCATTTTGGGAAAAATTTAGTTTCAATCGGTTTTGTTGTTCATCTCAATTATAAAAACCCATCATTGTCTCCATTCGAGGAATTTCAGAGATATAAAACACATCCGCTTATAAAAGATATTTTGAGTGGCGGTAAAAGACTCTCATATGGCGCCAGAGTGATAAGCGAGGGCGGATACCAATCAGTTCCAAAATTAACATTCCCGGGCGGCTTACTTGTTGGATGCGCTGCAGGCTTTGTGAATGTGCCAAGAATTAAAGGATCCCATAATGCAATAGTTAGTGGTGTTTTAGCTGCTAATGCATTACTGGAGAGTTTTACATCAAAGAAAATATCGGAAGAATTATTAAGCTACCAAGACATGTATAATAAAAGCACCATAGCGAAAGAATTATCAAAGGTAAGGAATGTAAAACCGTTATGGTCCAAATTTGGTACTTTGGTTGGTGTAGCTTTGGGCGGTATAGATATGTGGTTAAGAGATCTTGGTATTAATATACCATTTACAATGTCCCACAAAAAGCCAGATCATCTAACATTGCAAAAAAAATCTGCATCAAAGAAAATAGAATATCCAAAGCCGGATGGAGTTTATTCTTTCGATAGGTTGTCTTCGGTTTATTTATCATCAACCAATCATGAAGAGGATCAACCTGTTCATTTGAATGTGAGTGATTTTGTTTTACAAACCACAAGTGAATATCACGATTACGGTGGACCATCAGCAAACTACTGTCCTGCTGGTGTTTATGAGTGGATACTCGAAGGTGAGAGTCCTAAATTTCAGATCAACGCTCAAAATTGTGTACACTGTAAAACTTGTGATATCAAAGACCCAAATCAAAATATAAATTGGCAGGTACCCGAGGGAGGTGGTGGACCAAATTACTCTAATATGTAATTTTACCACCAATAAAAAATGTCATCAAAAGTAGTTTTGCACGCTAATGCTAAAATTAACTTAACCCTCGATATACTTGGAAAACGGTCTGATCATTATCATAATATACAGGGTTATGTTGCCTTTCTTGACTTACATGATGAGTTAATAATAAATCACTCTGAAAAATTATTGGTCAGCTTTGATAACCCTTTTGATGAGAATGTTTCCGCAAAATCCAATACTATTCTTAAATTATATAATTACCTCTGCAATTATTTTCCAAATTTGAGTCAATATAAAGTCCATGTGAAGAAAAATATCCCAATTTCTGCTGGTCTTGGTGGAGGCTCATGCGACGCTGCAGCCTTAATGAGATATCTTATTAGTGATAGTGAAATAAATATGGATCAAATTAGTATCGAATCATTAGCAAGGGATGTCGGTGCCGACGTACCATGCTGCTTATTAAATAGGCCATCTTTCATTTCTGGTATAGGTGAAATTATTCAAAGTATAAAATTAACTGATACATACTATTGTCTTCTTGTGAATCCACAAATACCTATTTCAACATCACAGCTATATGAAAAGATTAGCATCAAAGGATTGGAGGACGCACACACCAAAAATTTCTTACCTAATCCTTCAATGGCTCATATTGTTAGTGGTAAGAATGACTTCCAGCAGGTAATTATTCAAGATTACCCTATAATAGGAGAGATAATAAACAACCTAACTAAAGCTGAGGGTTGTATTTTGGCAAGAATGACTGGGAGTGGACCTACATGCTTTGGTTTTTTTTCAAAGCAAGAGGATATGTCAAAATGTAAAAAAAAATTTGAAGAAATGTATCCAAAATTCTGGATTATGGAAACGAAGTTATTAAACTAGCTGTCTCTTGTGTAGGAGAAGTACACGGCCTCTTCTAAAGCGCTTTTCATCTCTGACTTCTCGAAATTTTCTAGACAATTCAACGCTTTTTCACCGTATTTCTTTGCCTCAGCTAGTGTTTTCTCAAACCCTTTCTTTTTATCAATCAACTCAAGAGCAGATTGAAAGTCATTTGCGTTTTTATTTTTTTTATTTATCAACCTCTCCCAAAGTTTTTTCTCCTCTTTGTTTGATTTTTTATATGAATAAATAATGGGATAGGTGACCTTTCCTTCAAAAAAATCATCGCCAATATCTTTTCCAATATTATCAATTGTAGAGGTATAATCTAGGGCATCGTCTGATAATTGAAATGCAATACCAAGATATGATCCAAAATCCCTCAAGATCTCAGCAGTTTCTTTACTGGAGTCTGAAATTATTGCGCCTATTTCTGACGCCGCACTAAATAATTTTGCAGTTTTATAATTTATGATCTGAAAGTACATTTCGGGTGTTATCGACAAGTGATTGGAGTAAACTAATTGCATTACCTCGCCTTCGGCAATCACTGTAGCTGCATTTGAGAGAACTTCTAGTGCTTTTATTGATTGTGCTTCAACCATCATCTTAAATGCCTCGCCCAGTAAATAATCACCAACGAGCACGCTTGCCTCGTTTCCCCAAAGCATTCTTGCTGCGATCTTGCCCCTCCTCATTTCACTATCATCAACAACATCATCATGAAGTAATGTTGCGGTATGCATAAACTCAACACCCGCAGCCAAGGGAATATAATAATTATTTTTACAGCCACATAATTTACTCGAAGCAATAGTTAGCATCGGCCTTAAGCGTTTGCCCCCAGATGAAATAAGATATTGTGATACTTTTGGAATCATATCTGTATTAGATATTGTTCTTTGAATAATTAGATCATTGACAAGCCCCATATCTTTTTTTGTAAGAGATATGAGTTCTTCAATTCCATATTTTTTTTGCAGTGTCATAAATCTGTTTTTTTGTTTACATAAGGTATAAATTATTTTTTGATATAAATAAATAAATTTAGATTGTGTATGTATGTCGAAGATAAAAAAGATTAATCTTCCCACAAGTGTGGATAAATTTCTCGATGGAAAAATCATAATAGAACAGCTTTTGGATGGTGGTCGATCCAATACAGATACAATACTTCTATCAGCGGCTGTTCCAGTAGGTCCTGGCTATAAAGTTCTTGATGTAGGTGTTGGTAACGGAACGTCATCAATTGCTCTAGGATCGAACTTTAAGGATATAACAATCATTGGAATTGATAATGATCCAATAAACGTAGAGCTCGCAACTAGGAATGTTGCACTAAATAAGTTAGAAGGCAGTATCCTTATAAGACAAGTCGATATACTAAAAAAAAATTTATCATTTAATATCGGTAATAAAAAAAATCTAAAATTTGACTCGATATTTATGAACCCTCCTTATTTTGATAAAGAAACTGTGAATGAATCAAAATCTCATTATCAAAGCATAACCAAATACCATGGTGGATCGAATCTTGATAAGTGGATAAACAACTCTCTTCAATTATTAAAATTTAAAGGTACAATTACCATGATTAATAAAATTGAAAATTTAAACCGCATTATTTGCCTGCTGTCTGGCCTTGGTAGTATTACTATATTACCTTTAATTTCAAATATGAATGGTGAAGCACAACGTTTTATTTTAGGCTTTAGGAAAGGATCTAATGCGAAAACAAGAGTCCTCCGCCAAGTTGTTTTACATCAAGAAAGTGGGGCATTCAGCGACAGGGTTGAAGACACGTTAAGGGGCAGGGCACGAATTGATCTAACCCAATCTGATTATTTTTATCAAATCTAGTAAAATACAAAAAAAAATTGTATGGTAATTACAAATCTTTTTATATAGATATAGACGAACTTATTACGAATTATTAACTGAAAAATGCCTAAAAATATTCAAAGCACAAGAGACCCAAAGAATTCATTTCAAGATCTTATCTTAATGCTTCAAGATTTTTGGTCAAGCAATGGCTGTGTGATCTTACAGCCATATGATATGGAGGTCGGAGCCGGAACGTTCCACCCTGGCACAATACTTAGAGCGCTTGGTGAAGACCAATGGAACGCTGCATATGTTCAACCATCACGTAGGCCAACAGATGGTCGATTTGGTGAGAATCCCAATAGACTGCAGCATTATTACCAATTTCAGGTTGTTTTGAAGCCGTCACCTGAAAATATACAGGATTTATATCTTAACAGCTTAGAATACATTGGCATTGATAAAAGTAAGCACGATATACGATTTGTAGAGGATGATTGGGAGAGTCCAACTCTCGGTGCGTGGGGTCTCGGTTGGGAAGTATGGTGTGATGGAATGGAGGTATCTCAATTTACATATTTTCAGCAAGTCTGTGGTTATGACTGTAGACCTGTCACGGGTGAGCTCACCTATGGATTAGAAAGATTAGCGATGTATGTTCAAGGCGTAGATAATGTGTATGAATTAAACTACAACGGCTTATCAGGTGACAATAATATATCCTATGGAGACGTTTTTAAGGAAGCAGAAAGAGAATATTCAGAATATAATTTTAATTACGCAAATGTTGAAATGATAATGAAACATTTTAGTGAAATTGAAATTGAATGTAAAAAGCTTGCAGAGAATAATCTCGCGCTTCCCGCGTATGATCAATGTGTAAAGGCATCGCATTTATTTAATATACTTGATGCTCGGGGGGCTATATCGGTTACAGAAAGACAGGGGTACATATTAAGAGTGAGAGCTTTAGCAAAGTTATCCGCCGATGCATGGATGGCGACACGAATAAAGTGATTGAGGGTTGTAAAAATTATAATGTCTGATTTTATCTTAGAGCTTTTATCTGAAGAAATCCCATCTCGTATGCAAAAGCAAGCGAGTGAATACCTGCTTCGGGAATTTAGACAACAAACCGAAGGTGCTGGATTAGAAGTTGGTCAAATACAATCTTTTTATTCTACGCGGAGGTTGACCCTTATAGTCACCAATATGAAATCACAGACTGCAAAGATGACAGTTGAAAAGCTTGGCCCTAGAATAGACTCACCAGATGATGCAATAAATGGTTTTTTGAGATCCAATAACATAAAATCAATAGATGATTGTGATATATTGGATGATAAAAAAGGTAAGCGATATAGGTATATTGAGACAGTTCCTGCAAAAATGGCGATAACAATACTACCGCCAATAATTGAAGAAATCATCCGTAAGTTTTCCTGGCCAAAATCGATGCGTTGGGGCAATGGTAATTCTAGGTGGGTGAGGCCTCTTAGAAATATTATGGCTATCATTTATGATAATAAGTCTGTAAATAAATTAAAAATTAATATTGAAGGTTTATTAGCAAATGACTATACATTCGGGCACCGTTTTCTAAAAAATCAAAAAATCTACATCAAAGGTGTCAGCGATTATTTCGAAGCTCTAACAAATCATCTTGTAATAGCCGATCAAGGGCAGAGAAGAGAATTGATCTTAGAACAAATATCAAAAATTGAAAAAAAATTTGATATCAGTGTAATAAAGGACGAAAAACTATTAGAAGAAGTTTCAGGTCTCGTGGAATGGCCTGTCGCACTTTGCGCTGAATTTGACGAGAAATTTCTCAACCTTCCGGATGAAGTGCTTCAGACATCAATGAGAAGTCATCAGAAATATTTCTCTGTTGAAGAAAAAAAGACAAAAAATCTCACAAATAAATTTATACTTATCTCTAATATTCAAACATCAGACGAAGGAAACTCTGTTATATTAGGAAATCAGCGTGTTTTATCTGCAAGATTGTACGACGCAAAATATTTTTGGGATAGGGATATAGATCAGCCGCTGATCGATAATTTGCGATTATTAAATAGTGTAACTTATCATCAGAAATTGGGAAGCTTGGGTGCAAAAGTTGAGAGGATTGAGCTTATTGCGTTAGAGCTTGATCAAACTCTTGGCTTAAATCTAGAAAATATTCCAACAGCTACTAAATTAATCAAAAATGATCTTTTGTCTGAAATGGTTGGTGAATTTCCAGATTTACAGGGTATTATGGGAAGTTATTATGCCGAACGTCAAGGATATGATGAAGACATATGTGATGCTATTAAAAATCACTATATGCCAGTAACACCACGAGACGAAACTCCAAAGAAATCACTCTCTTTTTGCCTCTCAGTTGCCGATAAAATTGATACTTTAGTTGGTTTTTGGTCGATTGGCGAGACGCCGACAGGTTCAAAAGATCCATATGCTCTCAGAAGAGCAGGTAATGGCTTAATTCGGAATATTATTGAAAATAAGCTTGATTTTGATTTTGCGCATTTTATTGAAAAAATACTACACAAATCAGACTTGTTAAAAAAACAACAACATAGCTCTGTTAGGGAAGGGATTATTAATTTTATGAACGAAAGATTCCGAAGTTATATTCTTGACAATAAATATGATGTTAGAATTTGCGACGCTATTTTTCGCGATGATGATTTTGTAAATTATTATATGACTCTATCACGCATCCAGTTATTAAGTCAGTTTATCAAAACAGACAAGGGCTTATCTTTGCTTAAAGCACTGAAAAGAATCAATAACATTTTAGATCCAAGTTTATCAAACAATACTTTTGGTCAGATTGATAAGAAGATTTTTACAAGTGACGTCGAAAATAATTTATACACAGGTATTGAAAAACTAAGGAAGAAAAAGTCGAAGTCTAATGATATAACAGAGATCAAAAAATACTTGAGTGATGTATCTAGCTTGGCAGACCCCATAAATGATTTTTTTGAACAAATTATTGTTAATCACGAGGACAAAAATATACGAACAAACAGATTTTTTCTTTTGAATTCTGTTATTGATCTTATAAGTAACATTTTTGATATAAGTAAAATTGAGTTATAGTTCTTAGTAATATTTTGGAATAGCTATGAATAAATGGGTTTATATATTTAGTAAAGAAAAGACTGACGGAGACTCGAATATGTCTAATTTACTTGGTGGAAAGGGTGCAAACCTCGCTGAGATGTCAAAGCTTGGTTTACCCGTGCCTCCAGGTTTTACAATCACTACAGAAGTATGCAACCAATTCTATGCAAATGAAAAAAAATACCCAGAAGATCTTGAAAGCCAAGTGTCTGAAGCAATAGTTCAGATTGAAAGGCTTGTAAAAAATAATTTTGGTTCTGATGAAAACCCTCTTCTTGTCTCTGTAAGATCTGGAGCGAGATCATCAATGCCGGGTATGCTTGATACAGTATTAAATCTCGGACTTAATGATAAGACTGTTGAAGGATTAGCAAGAAAAAGTGGTGACGAAAGGTTTGCCTATGACTCATATAGAAGATTCATCCAGATGTATTCCGATGTTGTGCTGAATATTGAACATCATTATTTTGAGGATATACTAGAGGATTACAAAGCCGACAATAATTATATATTGGATACCGATCTAAATGGCGCAGATTGGAAAAAAATTGTTCAAAATTTCAAAGACCAAGTTAAAGATGTGACAGGTATAGATTTCCCGCAAGATGTCAATGAACAATTATGGGGATCAATATCCGCTGTTTTTTTATCTTGGCAGAACAATCGTGCGGTAACTTACCGAAAATTAAATGAAATACCAGACCATTGGGGTACGGCTGTAAATGTACAAGCAATGGTATTTGGAAATTTAGACGATAATAGTGCAACTGGAGTTGCTTTTACTAGGAATCCATCAAATGGAGAAAAAAAGTTTTATGGTGAGTTTTTAATTAATGCACAGGGAGAGGATGTGGTTGCAGGCATCAGGACACCGCAAAATATCACAGAAGAAGCAAGGCTGAATGCAAATTCAGATGATGTGTCGCTTGAGAAGTTAATGCCAAATATATATGATGACCTAATTAGCCTCTCAAATAAATTAGAAAGTCATTATCTTGACATGCAAGATATCGAGTTCACAATCCAACAAGGAAAGTTATGGATATTACAGACAAGATCAGGGAAAAGAACATCATACGCAGCGATTAAAATTGCAGTTGACATGCATGAAGAGGGAATTATTTCAAAGGAGATTGCCATAACGAGGGTTGATCCAAATAGCCTTGATCAGTTACTTCACCCAACGATTGACGATACGGCACAGTTTGATGTGGTAGCAAAAGGTTTACCAGCATCCCCGGGAGCGGCATGTGGTAAAATTGTTTTTAATGCTGATGAAGCAGAAAAGGCCTCAAATGATGGTGAAAAAGTAATTCTAACTCGTATTGAGACAAGCCCTGAAGATATCCACGGTATGCACGCAGCACAGGGTATTTTAACAACGCGTGGGGGCATGACAAGTCATGCAGCAGTTGTTGCAAGGGGAATGGGAAGGCCCTGCATTTCAGGCGCAGGATCTATCAGAATCGATTATGATAGTGAGTCATTTTATGTTGACGATAAGGTTTTCAGAGCTGGAGACATTATCACAATCGATGGAACAACAGGAAGTATAATTGATGGTGAAGTACAAATGAAGGATCCAGATCTCTCTGGTGATTTCGATAAAATTATGAAATGGGCTGATCAAATACGAAAACTAAAAATTAGAGCTAATGCTGAAACAAAGGCAGACGCAACTGTAGCAAAAAATTTTGGTGCAGAAGGAATTGGTTTATGTAGGACAGAGCATATGTTTTTTGATGAAGGTAGAATAAATTCGGTAAGAGAAATGATACTTGCGAAGGATGAGCCGTCACGCAGAGCGGCTCTTGGAAAATTGCTACCGATGCAAAAGAATGATTTTGTTGAATTATTTGAAGTTATGGGTGATTTACCTGTAACGATACGTTTATTAGACCCTCCACTGCATGAATTTTTACCTCATGAAGTTAACGATTATCACGAAGTTGCTAAGTCATTAAATATTTCTATTGATGACGTAAAGCAAAGAGTGGCAGACCTCATTGAAACGAACCCAATGCTAGGCCATAGAGGGTGCAGATTGGCAATAACCTACCCTGAAATACCTGAAATGCAAGCGAAAGCGATATTTGAAGCAAGTGTTGAAATTTATAGCACAAAAAAACAAATTATATGCCCTGAGATAATGGTCCCACTTGTATCGACCAAGCGCGAGCTTGATTTAGTGAAAGATGTTATAGATACAGCAGCAAAAGAAGTTATGGCTGAGTCAGGTATAAATTTAAACTACACTGTAGGAACGATGATTGAATTACCTCGTGCAGCACTAAGATCTGCTGAGATTGCTGAAGCAGCAGATTTTTTCTCTTATGGAACAAATGACTTAACGCAAACAACATTTGGGATCAGTAGAGATGACTCGTCAAAATTCTTACAAGAATATGTTGAAAAATCTATTTTGGAAAAAGATCCTTTTGTATCAATTGACTCCGATGGTGTTGGTGAATTGATTGAACTTTCATCAAAAAGGGGAAGATCTACAAAATCTGACATAAAATTGGGCATATGCGGAGAACATGGCGGTGATCCAAATTCGATCGCATTTTGCGCACTGAATAAACTAGACTACGTCTCGTGCTCACCATACCGAGTTCCAATAGCCAGACTTTCTGCGGCACAAGCTGAAGTAAAAAAATCCTGATTATAAAATATGCAAGCTTAAATCTAGTGATGGCGACGAATGAGTCAGTCTACCTACAGAGATAAAATCCACCCCTGTCTGTGCAATATCACTGACAGTACTCAAATTAATACCACCTGAGGCCTCTAATACTGCACCATTTTTATTATTTTTGATACATTCTGATATATATTGAGGACTCATGTTATCAAGCAGTATATAGCGAACATCCAGACGCTGACATTCGAGGAATTGCTCAATTGTATCAACTTCAACTTCAATATCCGTCATGAAGGGTTTGTTATTTTTAATAATTTTGAGTGCTTTCTCAATTCCACCAGCCGCTTTAATATGATTATCTTTGACTAATATACCATAATCTAGACCGTATCTATGATTATAACCACCCCCGCATCGGACGGCGTACTTCTCAATGGCTCTTAGTCCTGGTGTTGTTTTACGAGTGGATAGTATTCTTGCTTTTGTGTTCGCAATTGATTTGACGTATTTATTTGTCTCGCTCGCTATTCCTGACATGTGACCCAGAAAGTTTAAAGCAACTCTTTCAGCAGCAAGTATGGAATGTGAGTGCCCGATAACCCGAGCAATCTCAGCCCCATTTTTTACTTCATCGCAGTCATTAAGGTGGTTTGTAACACTGGTATTAGCGTCTATATTTTTAAAAACTAACTCAATGATATCTAGTCCGGATATGACTCCATCTTGGTTTGAATTTATTGATGCTTCTATCTTTGTTTTTTTATTAGACAGAGATTTGCTTGTTATATCACCAAAGGAACCGAGATCCTCAGCTAAAGCATTCTCAATAATTTTATTAATTATGTGTTTTGGTATATCGATATTATCCATCATAAATTTAGATCTTCTTTGGTTATAGAACTCCGAGAATTTAATTTATTATCCTGATATGGATGATCAGTTCGATAATGG
>Ga0066378_10000436_pt1 | contig 17988 bp, 16 predicted proteins | sample Knorr_S23_td_DCM_FD_70947 | JGI IMG/M metagenome (GOLD analysis project Ga0066378, IMG submission 70947) | Marine microbial communities from Southern Atlantic Ocean transect - Knorr_S23_td_DCM_ad_71m_LV_A | ecosystem: Environmental > Aquatic > Marine > Oceanic | place: Southern Atlantic ocean...
GCTTTCAGTATTTTCGTCTGCAATTAGGCCTATCTGGGATATTGAGCTGGAATCAAGAGCCCTGTGACTAGAGACACCTGTGTCGAGCAAAGCAATGGTTATGCCCTGTCCCCAGTCGCCGTTATCCTCTGGAACGCCAAGCCAGTGGAGGGCGCCATCGAGAAATGGGGCGCCGGGGCCGGTCCTCGTCGAAGGTTGTGGTATTAAAGGGGGTGATACCAGGAAGTTGTGGTCGTAAGCGGCATCGTCCCCTGCCATCCCGCGGATTCGATTGGCTTCATCCAGGTTCTCGACTCTCAACCGAAGAGCTCTTAGCGAGTCATTTCGGCCGATGATTTCGATTCCCGCACTTCCCGCGTTTTCAATAAAACGCCCATAGGAACTAGAATCGTTGAATGTCGCTAGGAGCTCATTGGATTCAGCAAGATTAGTTGGCGGCTGAAACTCGAAGTTCTCGAAGATTTCGGAGCCGACTTCTGTAGTAGAGTCTAAATTTGGCTCGCCGTCTCCGTGTTCTGGTGGCGACTCGTTACTGGTGGCACTGCGATTGGGCGAAGCGAGCGGATCGTTTAGCGGGAAAAACAAATAAGCAAGATGTCCTCCTGTGTAAACGATTCCCAGTATGAGAATGAGTTTAAAAAGGGGTCTTTTCACCGGCAGTGGTTTCAGAAGGTTGCTATAGGATTGAGTGGCGAACCCGTGCCTCCAGGAACTGCGAGAGGGGCAACGGTGAGAAGGAAGTCCCAACGGTCGAGCTCTGACGTTTTGGCGCTCAGCGCTTCGAGGTCCAAATTGTCCAGCATGTGAACGCCCAGAGAATGGAGCATGAGCAGGTGGATGGGGCTGTTCACTCCAGGTATTCCCGAGGGAGACACTTCGCTCCCTCCATCGCTGCCTAGCACGGCTATGTCTCGTTTCCCAAGCCAGCGAGCGGCTGTTGCATGAAGACCGGCTTGGCTGCCGCTCCATGAGCCGACGGCATCTCTTCGAGCCCAACGTCCTGTATAAATTAATACGACGTCACCGGAGGAAATCTTTACCCCGGCTTTCTTTTCCCAAGCTTCTAGATCTTCGGGATAGATCGCGGTTCCAGGCTCCAAGTAGTCCAGGCCTCTAAGAGCAGGAACATCGATAAGAATCCCCCGGGTAAATATTCCGTTCTTCAAATTATGGACATCGAGTTTTCGAGCGCCATTTGATGTCACTACCTTGGCCGAGATGCCGTTATAGAGCTTCTGATCGTGAACGTAGTGGCAAAGAGAATCGATATGCGAATGGGCGAAGCCGTGATAGGAGACGGAAAAATTGTCGGAGCACCACTGGGCATGAAGCGTCTGCCCGTCAGAGAGCATGGTGTGTTCGAAGGGTTTCGGGTTGTCTGCTGCTATTTCCGTTTCCACATCGCGGGCCATGGAGACGGATATGCCTTCTCTAACGAGCTTGGCCGCTTGCCGACGCTTGTCGGGGGTGATTAGATTGATCGCTCCTAGTTCGTCGTCAGCTCCCCAACGACCCCAGTTGGAAAGCTCGTCAACCATATCGAGAATGTCCGATTTAGTAAGCGGTTGCTTCTCTTGAGCGAAGAGTGAAGTTAAATGTAACCAAAAAAACAATACTAAAAGGCCGATTTTTTTCATGGTGATGATGAGTTTTCAGTAGGAAATTCAGTGGTGAGGATTTGGTTTTGGTATAAATTTCAAAGAGCCAAGTTCCCGATGAGCTCAACTGTGGAGACACGTATCGAGAACGCGGCAATCAATCGATAATACGCTGTGGATGAGAATAGACGTTCATCTTGGGTGGCCGAAGGAATCCGATAAGGGTAATGCCATATTCCCGGGCCATGGCGATGGCCAGCGATGATGGAGCGGAAACGGCAGCGACTATTGGGATTCGCGCTGCTAACGCCTTTTGTATAATCTCGAAAGAGACGCGACCACTTACGAGGAGCATATGTTTTCTCAAAGGCCAGATTCCATTTAGAAGAGCATAGCCGATTGCTTTGTCGAGGGCGTTGTGGCGTCCAACATCCTCTCGCAGGCAGATCAGCTTCCCATTTTGGTCAAACAAGCCAGAAGAATGTAGACCTCCCGTGCGATCGAAAACCACCTGTTTCTCTCGCAGCCGCTCTGGAAGTTCGAAGAGCAATTGCCTTTTTGCTTTCAAGTCGCTCTCGATTTGGGAAAACGAGCTTCCAATTGCCTCGATCGAAGTTTTTCCGCAAACGCCACAGCTGGAAGACACGGCGCTATATCGACGCGATTCGATAGATTTTTCATCCACCTTATCGCCAAATCTGATTCGAATTGTATTTTCCGGATTCGAAGAAAGAGGGCAGCGATCCATTTCACGAAAATCCGCTTTGCTGTTAGTGAACCCTTCGCTCGTCATAAATCCAGCCGCGAGTTCTTCATCATTGCCTGGAGTACGCATAGTTACCAAGAGGGGCCGATTACCGATGCGAATCTCCAAGGGTTCTTCGACGGCAACTTGATCGTTCAGGGAACTTGCGCTCCCATCAGCTTGCAAGCGTACGACAGCGCTGGCAACTGAAGGTGGTAATTGGCGATCGGGCTTCAAAATGAGTATCGTGAATAATGATCGTGAGAGTTTACTCGGCTACTCCCACACGTCAATGTCCTGCCGGAGGTTCATTCTGAATAGATGGCTGGCTTACTTAGGATTCCGGTTAGCCCTAGGGCGGAAACGGCGATTGCTTCGGCCGGTTTCACCGAGACTTTCTGGACCTTGCTATCGATGACCGATGTGGACCATCCTTCATCTGTCTTGCTTTGAATTACCCAGAATCGTACATCATCTTGGTGGGCGAGACGGAGCGATAGTGTTTCGCCTGATGGGGTCAGCACAAAAGTCGGGGCTTCCGGTTCTTTGGCTTTTTGCCAGCGATTTGGTGGAGTGAGAGCTGGTGATTGATATGTCGTTCGTACCAGAAGTTTTCGTACACCTCTTTGATCATTAACTACGCTGTCGGCACTCCAGTGAGAATGCCCTGGATAGCCACGGCTTAGGTTTCGAATCAGGGATATCTGATTGGCCATTTCTGCGGCGTGACGTTGATCGCCTACGCGATCGGTAGCAATTCCAGGCCAGACGTGGCGGTTCTTAGGGTTTTCTCCAACCCACCAGTTGAGGAGTTTTGGGAAGCTTTGGCCTTTGGAATCGATGCTCCAATATAACTGAGGCATTATGTAATCAACCCAACCTTTCCGGAGCCATTTTCGAGCATCCGCGTAGAGAAGACTGTATGCGTCTAGACTGGCCTCAGTGCCTTTAGGGACGCCGGGTTTCCAGATGCCGAATGGACTAATGCCTACGTCCACCCAAGGTTTAGTTTTCCTGATCTCCTGGTATAAGTCCTCAACGAAGTTGTCGATGTTGGACCGTCGCCAGTTGTTCAGTTTGCCGCGACCGAACCGCTCGAAAGAATCCATATCCGGAAAGGGAAGCGGTTTGTCATTATTGGGAAAAGGGTAGGGATAAAAGTAGTCGTCCATATGGACGCCATCGATATCGTACCGCTCAACGACATCGAGCATGACCTGGATTGAGTACCGCCGAGCTTCGGGATTGCCAGGATCGAGCCAGAGGTAGTTGCCGTAGCGCTTTATCCAATCAGGTCGCGTATTCACTATGTGGTTGCTAGAGACTTTGTTTTTGTGGTTCGTTTGAGCTCTGAATGGGTTGAACCAGGCATGAAGTTCGAGGCCCCTGCGGTGGGCTTCTTGGATAGCGAATTCAAGAGGATCGTAACCGGGATCGCGCCCCATCTCGCCCGTGAGGTAGGGTGACCAAGGTTCGTAGGCGGACTGGTATAGAGCGTCTGCAGCTGGGCGTACTTGCAGTATAATGGCATTCAGGCCGGTTTGGACTGATGTATCGAACAGCTTGACCAATTCCTCACGCTGCGCTTCAGGAGCGAGACCCGCCTTTGTGGGCCAATCAATATTGTAGACTGTGGCTACCCAGGCAGCTCGGAATTCCCGAGAAAGTTCGGGAGGGTATGGTTTTGCCAGGGCAAGAGCCGAAATGGCTAAATAGACTAAAAGTAGGCGCGCCATAGTCTGCGATATCAAATGGATTGCGTCAGGTAGACGTCCTGCTCCGGATTCCCCAATGCCCCGCGAGGAGCATGCTGAAGTATTTCGAAACCCGATTCCTTGGCCATGTATTCCTGAACATAGGGTTCAGGATGAAAGGCGGCGCAGTGGTTGGAGCCATTTTGGCGAACGCCAGTTACGACGAGTTTCCCCTTGTCGAATTCTCCTTTAAGTTCATCGGGGATCTTATCTCGGTAATGTGCTCCGTGAACTGTTATCAGCAGATAGCCTTTCGGTTTCAGAATGCGATGCAACTCCTTCATCCAACTTTTCTGGAGGTCGTGTGATAGGTGGGTGAATACGGAGAAGGCGTAGATAAAATCGAAGGAATCCGGCCGATAGCGTGTGGGGGGATTTAGTTTGTTTGTGCCGAATTCAGCGAAATTTAAATAACGATCGGCCCAAGCGATCCCCTTTCGGCTAATATCGGTTCCATGCAATTGCGTTTCGGTGAAGCCGGATAAATGTCGTAGTACACGGCCGCAACCGCAGCCGAAATCGAGAACGTAATCGAAGGAAGCCAAGTCGAGTTTCTCCTTTTCGAGGGCGGATACGAGGGTCTCGAGACCCAAACGCCCCCCTTCTAGGAACCATTCTAAATCGTTTGTACCAGCGACATCATATCTTAGTCGAGCAGGAGGGATTCGAATCCCAAGCTCATCGACTCCGGACAATCCATGATGCGAGTTGCGGACGCCGAGAAGGACGCGTAGTCTGCTCCAGAGGCCTTTAGCCTGGCTTTCTTCTATGGTCATGAATAGGGCACAGTTTCAAAACACTAGCTTTATTGCAAATCATCTCCTGCTGGACTGACTACATGAATTGCGGTGTTAGCCAGCGAGGGAGGAAGAGGATCATCTCGGGAAAGAGTATCGTCAATCCGAGGAGGATGAGCAAGGGTAGCAAGAGGGTTGCCACATCCTTGAGAGCTTTAGAGACAGCTATTTCCCCGATGGAGCAAGAAATGAGAAGGCAAAGGCCATAGGGCGGGGTGACCAATCCAAACGCGAGGGAAATGACGCCGATAATGGCGAAGTGAATTGGATGCATGCCCACGCTCTCCGCAAGGGGAAGAAGGATCGTACCGAGGATAATAATTGCCGGGATGGCATCGATAAACATGCCGATGACGAGGAAGGAGAGGGCGATGAGAAAGCCGGTTGTGGCAATGCTAGTGCCGTATCCAGAAATGAAATCCACCAGTGCTTGGGGCACGCGAAAATAGGCGAGCAGCCAGCCAAAAGCGGAAGCGGTTCCGATACAGAATAGCGAGATGGCGGCAAGTCTGGCCGAGTTGTATAGGACGCTTGGAAACTCTTTGGGACCAATGGTTCGGTAGACTATACCACCCAGAATTGCCGAATAAATGACGGCAACTACCGATGCTTCCGTTGGTGTAAAAAGGCCGCCCACAATTCCGCCAACGATAATGGCTGGTGTTACTAGGGCGAAAATGGATTTTCCTAGGGACTGAAGGAACTCCTTGAAGGATGCCCGTTGATAAATCGGGTAATTGCGAGTCTTGGCGTAGATTAGGACAGCACCCATCATGAAGATGGCGATCAGAGCTCCCGGCACGACACCAGCCAGAAAAAGCCCTCCGATCGATACGGACATTAAACCTCCCCAAACAACCATCATTATACTTGGGGGAATGATGACCCCCATTACCGATGAGCAAGCGGTGATGGCGACTGAGAATTCAGTATCATAGCCCTGCTTTTTCATGGCGGGTATTAGAAGTGAACCGATCCCGGCTGCGTCGGCGGTGGAGGATCCGGAAATCCCCGCGAAGAGCATGCTGACCATAACATTTATATGTCCGAGGCCTCCGGGAAGGTGCCCGACCGTGGCCCGGGCCAGACTGACCAGGCGCTCGGTTATGCCTGCAGAATTCATCAAATTCGCCGCGAGAAGGAAAAAGGGCACGGCCAGAAGGATAAAAGCATTGTACGATTTCCACATCTCGTTGATGAGCAGGAATGGCGTCAGGCGCGGGTCAATGAGCAAGATGGGTATGCAAGCCAAGCCCAGGGCGAAGGATACAGGTATGTGCAAGAGTATTAGGAAAGTGAATACTCCTAACATAATGGCCGCTACTTCTCCTGGGCTCATAGGCGCAGTTTTGGGTTAGGATCCCCGCGAATCACGCGAATATCCTGGTAGATCTTTTCTCCGAGGAAAAGAGCCCAGCTGAGCCCGGCTAACGGAAAAGCGAAGTAGATACTTAACATATTGATGCCGCTCATTTCGGAATTCTGAGCGAATCCGAATTTGGCGAAATCGATGCCGTACCAGAGGAAAATTCCAGCCAGCGCCAGCATGGCGATATGTCTAATCAACTGAAAGATGCCCTGGTTGCGAAATCGCTTCGGTTTTGGAATGACGTCGACGTCGAAGTGACTACCGTCCCGCACGGCGATCATCGATCCTACCATAATGATCCAGACAAAGCAAAATCGAGCGACTTCTTCTGTCCAGATGTAGCGGGGAATGATTCCCAGAAATCTCGAAAGCACTTGAAGAAAGACAGGGACTATCATGAGCCCCATTAACAGCGTTAGCACGCGCTGGAGGAATGAGGTGTATCCATTTAGAAAGGACTTCATCCCAAAAACGAGGATTTTGCTTAGCGGATGGCGCGAATCCGAGCGAGAACGTCTTCGGTTCCGATCTCCCTAGCGTATTCCGTCAGCACGGGTTCCGCTCTCCGCAGCAGCTCTTCTCTTTCCACGAATTCATGGGTGTTCAGCTTTCCATCTTCTTCCATTTTGGCAAGGATGGTGCTGTCTTCGGTGGACTCCAATTCGCGCCCGAATCTTCCCGCTTCTTTGCCGGCTTTGAGGATCGCGGCCTGTAGGTCTTCAGGCAGGCGTCGGAAGGTCTTTCCGCTGAATGCAATGGGGCGAACCGTGATCGTGTGGGCGGTTAGTGAGATTTCCGGCCCGACCTCGTAGAATTTCATTTGCTGGATGCCGGCAGCTTCGTTTTCGGCGGCATCGATGACGCCGGTTTGGATGGCGTTATAGATTTCGCTGTAGGCGATCACCGTCGGGGCGGCTGTGATTGCTTGGAAAATGCGGGTTTGTATGGGAGCTCCCATTACACGTATGTCGAGATCTTCGAGTTCATCCATATTTCGCACAGGGCGATTTACAATGAGATGGCGTGTTCCGCCGCCTGCGTAGCCGATGATTCTCACATCAGCTTGTTCTTCAACATCCGCTTCGATGGGCTCGAGGGCATCGCTTTCGAGGACTTGATTCCAATGTTCGGTATCGCGAAACAAGAAAGGTACATCCATAAGTGGGGCGGCTTTGGAGAAGGTGGACATGTGGGAGGGGGATACGATTCCGTAGTCAACTGATATACCCTGGCTCATGTAAGCGAAGTAGTCCTTTTCCAACCCCAGCTCGCTATTTAAATAGAGTTCAAATTCGATCGGTTGCCCGTAATACTCGGCGACTTTCGCTTCGAAATGCCGCAGCGTCCGTGCGAAAGAGTGCGATTCATCGAATTGAACGGCGCCTCGAAGAATAATGCGGTCGCTCGATGAGCAACCAGTGAAGCAGCTGATCGAGGTGAAGAGAGTGATAGCGCAGAGGTAAGTCGCGATAGATTTCCTGTACATTGATGGAATTGATGAGGGAAGAACCGTTGCGTGATCCAGAGGGATAACTCAGATATCACAGTATAAAGAAATCAATCTATGCTCTTGTTGCCATTGGGCACAAGAACATAGATCAACGGCTTCGCTGCTAATCTGAAAAGCCGGGTTTCTCGAAGCTATTCTTGAACTTCGACCCCGGTATCAACGAGGATTGTGGCATCTCGAATCCGAGCCTTGAGCGCCTCGATTTCCGCCTCCCAGTCCTCGATTCCTGTCTGGGCCAGCTTACGTTCCTTGAATGAGTCTGCTGCCTCCTCGGTGACATTCGTTTCCCATATAAAAAGGCTGTCGAGGCTTGGTAGGTCGACCAAGCTTTCCAAACCGGTATCAGTTATTTGAGTACCGTATAGATTCAAGTAGCGCAGATGGTTGAGACCCTCTAGATGGGTCAGGGCGTCATCGCTTATGCCTGTTTTCTGAAGATAGAGTTTTTCCAAGTTAGGCATTGTGGAAACAATGGCTAGGCCCTCGTTGGTGACGTCGCTAAACCCGATTTCCAGTTCGATGATGTTTTCCGCGAGGGGGGATAGTTTCGCTAAGGCATCGTCATCGATCTTGTCATCTCCAAAAGGACTTTTTACTCTTACGGCCGGAGAATCGAGGGCGACACGAAGAATGGCTATATTCGTCTCCTGATCCAAGGCATTCACGTCCGCTTGGATGTCTTCCCACGCCTTCATGGGAGCCCGAGGGATTTCAACTTCCTCGACGAATTCCGTATCCTCGTCTCCTGAATTATTCAGATGAGCAACGATTGCCGATTCGATTTCTCCGGACATCTCCAACTCTGCTACAACTCCTTCACTGGGCGCGCCTGTTTGTATCCACCAAGCTAGAATTTCTTCTTGGCCCTCGGTCGGTTGCGGTTTCCCTTCCGGCGGCATATGTTCGTCGTCATCGATCTCGAGATGCAGGCGGTAGACCAGTTCGCTTGCCTCAAGGTCGCCGGGCACGATGGTGTCGTCTAGCTCGCCGCCTAGCATTGCTAGCTCGTAGCTATCTAAGCGAAGCTCGCCTTTCTGTTTGTCTGGTCCGTGGCATTCGTAGCAAGATGCTGCGAAAATCGGGTTGATTACGTCCTGGTAAATGTCGGCTTCGTCGATAGTTAGAGGTCCATCCTCAACGTTTGAAGAAGCTTCCATGTTTTCGCTCAAGTAGCCCGAACCATGAGTAAGGGTGATGCCGTCGTTTCCTGTGACCAATAGCAGTATCAGCGTGGCTACCAAGGCTCCGTGGTAGGGTATCGAGAAGCCGCTGCGGCTCTTGTTTCTGGCCCAGTGCCGAAGAACGACCAGCCAAAACGTAAAGATCGCGATAAGGACTCCTAACCAGCGGTGGCGATTAAGCAAGGATTCATCGTAGCCGCCAGAGAGGGCTAGAAGAATTCCCAGCACTGCTGAAATGCAAGCGACGATAACGGTAAAATCTAGAACGATCTGGCAGGCTTTCCCGATTCGTGGACCGTTTTTGGAGCTGTCGAGGTACTCGAGAATCGTGAGCACGCCGAAAAAACCGATGGGTAAATGCAGCAAGGCAAGATGGAGTCGACCGAGATTTAAGGCCCAGTGAGGGGCGTTTTCCCGGTTGTCGGTAAATATGGCTAGTCCAATCAATACGACGGTCGCGATCGATGCGGTGCTGATCGAGGGTTTAAGGTCGGTCGGTTCGCGACGGCGAGGACCTCGGTTTCGTTGGGTATTTCTACGAGTCATTCTAGAGTAGGCGTGATGATGCGTTAATGGGGGTATTTCAACAGTATTCTGTGTGGCGTAGATGGGTTGCAGGGTGAGCAACCCTAGTAAACAATGGCGCCATAGAAAGAATTCTGAGCTGCGAAGTTGGAAAAGCCAATCCACAGTGCGGTCGTCGGGCAGGGTTTCGAATTGCTATTGGAGGTGGATGATATAGCAAGGCCTGCATGATGTTTTGGCATAGGTTACCTATGGAACCTCTGATTCGCGCGGCTGCATTTGGTTTGGCTATCTTGCCGGCTGGATTGTCTCAATCCTATGTGATTGAAGAAGAACTGCCCCCTATTCGGAGGGAGCGAGGACCAAAGATACCCAAATGAGAGAAAGGTGCTTTTTGGATCTGTATTATCCGGATAGCAGGAATGGTTACCCAAGGGTCGTCTGGTTTCACGGGGGCGGATTGAAGAACGGAAATAAATCGATCCCTGAAGGATTCAAGGAAGAGGGATTCGCAGTAGCTGCCGTCAACCATCGATTACACCCTCGTGTAGAGGCGCCGGCCTGCATCGAGGATGCTGCTGCCGCTGTAGCCTGGGTATTCAAGGATATCGAAAAGCGAGGTGGAAGCGCGGCAAAGGTTTTCGTGTCGGGAAGTTCCGCCGGTGGCTATCTAAATAGTGTGGTGGGGCTCGATAAACGATGGTTAGAAAGGCATTCAATCGATGCAAATCGAATTGCTGGGCTAATGCCGCTAGCCGGACACACCACAATGCATTTCACGGTTAGGACGGAAAAAGGAATAGAGGGAGCGCGGCCAATAACCGACGACCTGGCTCCGCTTTACCACGTTCGAGCAGATGCGCCGCCCTTACTCCTTATAACAGGAGATAGAGAGTTGGAAATGCTCGGCCTGTATGAAGAAAACGCCTACATGATGAGGATGATGCTGATGTCTGGCCACCAGCATACTCGGCTGTTCGAATTGGATGGCTGTGGACACGCGCCGAAAGAATCTGCCTATACCCTGATTTTAAAAGAGGCTACAAGGATTCTCGAGACGATGGAGAATTAGAGACGGAAAATAATCGAATTATAGAAACTATGCTAAAGACATTATCATGGATCCGAATAACGGGACCAGCGGCGATAGAAGCAATCTGGCTCGTTACGTTGATTGGAGGAACGTCAATTCTAAGCGGACAAGCTCAAAGCCGGCCGAATATTCTATTCATTTTCACTGACGATCACGCTGTACAGTCCATCGGGGCATATGGCTCGACGATCAATGAAACGCCTCACATCGATCGGCTGGCGCAAGAAGGGGGGATATTCCTGAATTCCTTTTGCTCTAACTCGATTTGCGGACCTTCCCGAGCATCGGTGCTAACCGGTAAGCATAGCCATAAGAATGGGTTCTACACAAACGCCCGCGGCGCTCGCTTCGATGGATCCCAGATGACATTTCCGAAATTGCTTCAAGAGGCAGGCTATGCGACTGCGTTGATCGGCAAGTGGCACCTTAACTCGGATCCCACTGGTTTCGATCATTGGGAGATCCTGCCGGGGCAGGGAAGTTACTACAATCCAGACCTCTACACGAGCGCAGGAAGGGAAAATAGCAAACGCTACGAAGGCTACGTCACGGACATCACCGTGGATTTGAGCCTCGAATGGCTGGACGAGCGGGATCCAGACAAGCCCTTCCTGCTAATGTGTCAGCAGAAGGCCCCGCACCGAACATGGGCTCCCAACCTAAAGCATCTATACAATTACGACAGCTCTCCGGTTCCCGAGCCGCCCACCCTCTTCGACAACTGGTCTGGCCGCAGCGACACGTTGGCGAACAATGCTATGTCGATTAAGGACCACTTCATTTACCAATGGGATATGAAATTTCAGGATCGCGTGCCTTTCGCCAACGACTTCGAAAGCCGGCTCGACGAGCCAGAACGCAAGAGAATGAACCCTCAGCAACAAGCAGCTTGGGACGCCTATTTCGAGCCCAGAAATCAGGCCTTTCTCGCATCCTCTCCAGTTGGTAAAGAGCTAATTCGCTGGAAATACCAGAGGTACATTAAAAACTATCTTCGCTGTATCGACTCCGTGGATGAAAACGTCGGGCGCTTGCTAACCTACCTAGACGCTAAGGGCCTGTCGGAAAATACGATCGTCATCTACAGTTCGGATCAAGGCTTCTACCTTGGCGAGCATGGTTGGTACGATAAGCGGTGGATGTACGAGGAATCGTTCCGCATGCCTTTCCTCATCCGCTGGCCAGGAAAAATCGATCCTGGGACTAAATACAGACAACTCCTGCAGAATATCGACTACGCGCCGACTTTTTTGGAAGCTGCAGGAGTGCCGGTGCCTGAAGAGATTCAAGGTCACAGCATTCTCCCGATTCTTGAAAACCCGGAAACCGAAAACTGGAGAAAGTACTTGTATTATCACTACTATGAGCATTTGACCGAGCATGGCGTGCCGCGTCACGAGGGCGTTCGAGGCCAACGCTATAAGTTGATTAACTACTATTCGAATGATGGATTCGAGTTGATCGATCTGCAAACCGATCCAAACGAAATGCGTGATGTCTCGGAGGATCCGAGATACGCGGATGTTCTAAAAAAAATGAAGTCGGAATTGGGTCGTTTGAGACAACGCTATGATCTCCCAAGCCTAGCGGAATCGGCGGTACATTAAGTTGAAGCCCATGGGCAAGGGCGGTCGATCTCCGAGCTCTTGCGAATCCAGAATATGGATGGCCGCTGCGAGATCGACAGCTACCTTAGGTTTGCTCGGGTGTCCGAGTAGATTCTCCTAGTTGGTTGTCGTGTCAGCCGATTCAGGCTCTTCCCCCATTTTTCTGGCTTCGAAACGAAGATCGGGAATGCGAGCCGCTATCCATATTGAAACGACAGCTAGAACGATAGATAAGGGGAATATATAGCGGTAATTGTCATCGAAGAAGTTATCGATAATGATTCCGGCGCCCAGTACGGCTAAGGCTCGCCCAAGCCCCCAGCAAATATTGAGAGCTCCGCTTACCTGGCCCAGGATATCACGAGGGACATATTCGCTGAAGAATGGCTTAAAGGTAACGATGGTAATCATGTATCCAAAACCCCACAATATCGCCAGCCAGAAGAGATGGTCGGTGCTTTGGGCCATCCAGCCGATACACAATGAGGTCAAAATACAAGCTATGCCAACCAGCATAGCGAAGCGTTTGGAAAGGAAGCGTTCGACGACGATGGCCATGGGCACGGAAAGCAAAAGAGGCGGAACAGTGGATACCCAGAACGTTTCGCCGTATTCGGCCTGATCTAGGCCTAGGTTGTGGATGGCGAAAAGCCGAAGGTAGCCTCCTAGGACGGCGAGGTTCATAACCATCGACAGAACAAAATAGAGGATGGCGAATTTTCGGCGAGTTGGATCGCCGAAAAGGTCCAGGGCATAGCGTTTCGCATCGAGCTTTGGCCGATCCTTTTTGACCACCGGTTTCTCGTTCAGAAAGAAGGATAGACCCGTTACGAAGACAACTTGTATGACCGCTACTAGCCTAAAGAGCTCATCCGAATCCAAGTGCTTCATGCCGAATCGCAGAAATACTAAAGTCGTTAACTGACCAGCCGTGATCAGCATTCCAGATACGAAAAGCCTTTGCTTGGGAGGAAAAAGATCAGCGAGTAGCGGATGATCGGATCCCCAGAGAACATCCTGGAAGAACTGATACACCACCACGATTACAACGAGATGCCAGAGAAATCGGGCTTCGGGCACGAACCAAAGGCAGACGGCGACGATTGGGGCGCCTGCAATAAGAAAAAAGGCCCTGCGACCGACGGGCGTCCAAATTTTGTCGCCAAGCACTCCGACGATTGGCTGAGCAATAAATCCGAATGCCGGGTTTATGAATAAAATCAGAGCGATGGTGGTGGGATTTACCGTGAACTGTTCGATCATCGCGGGAAGCAGATGTATCGAAAGCTGCTCAGTGCTCATGAGAGCCCCCCAGATTAAGGCGAAAACGACCATGATCGGCCATTTTTGCGATGTCGATCGGGTCGGTTGTTCGAGTTGGGAAGACATGAGCGTAGATTGAGTAGAGGCAGCAGGGAACTACGGTAGAGAATGTTCAGTTCATGAAAGCGGTGGAAATCGCTGGGCTCGGTTGGGCTCTTGCTCTGTTTCAGTGAAGTTCGACAGGAGGCAGATCTTCATCCAATCGCATGGGTAGCCGTGTCCGTGAGGCAGTTTTTCTGTCAGCCTTTCAGCAAATTCATGGGGCAAATCCCAATCGCCAGCTTCGAGAGATGGTCGCAATTGCTCGACGGATCGGGATCCTGCCAATACGGATGTAATAGCCTGGTTCTTAAGTATCCAGGATAAGGCTACGGTTACAGGACTTTTTCCGAGCTCGTCGCCGATCTCGCAAACCATGTCCACCAATTCTAACGCCTCTTTCCATACGAAGCGATCATTGAGAATATTGCCCATCTCCTTGAATCGTAGTCCTGGATCGGGGATGTCGATTCCACGGTACTTGCCCGTGAGGAGCCCGCTAGCAAGAGGACTCCAGCAGAGTACGCCCATGCCTTGGTCGACACATGCGGGGATGATTTCCGTTTCAATATCTCTGCGAATGAGATTGTAAAGATATTGACCAGAGATGAAGGGGACGCCGCCATGTTTGTCGGCCGCTGCATTGGCTTTGACGATTTGCCAGGCGTAGAGGTTGGAACAACCAATGTAGCGGACCTTCCCTGAGCGAACCAAGCCGTCTAGGGCACTCATTGTTTCCTCGATTGGCGTGTAGGGATCGGGTCCGTGGATCTGATAGAGATCCATATAGTCGAGATTCATCCGCTCTAGCGAGGCATCGCAGGCCTCGACAATGTGCTTCCTTGATAGGCCACGGGCGTTCGGGCTGTCATTCATCGGAAACCAGCATTTTGAGGCGATAACAAGATTGTGGCGCTTTTTACCTTTGAGAATCTTGCCGAGGATCTTTTCTGACTCGGTATCGGCATAAAGATCCGCTGTATCGATAAAGTTGCCACCAGCGTCGATGTAGGCGTCGAGCAACGCTTGGGAAGTCGCTTCATCGCAACCCCAGCTTTTGTTGCCAAATGTCATGGTGCCTAGACAGACGCGAGAAACTGCGAGTCCAGAGTTTCCTAAGTAACGATGTTTCATAAAATAGGACGAACAAAGGGTCTATCGGTCAAGGAGCTAGGCGCAAGTGAAGTTTTGATATAGGCGCTGCAAGAGTTAGGTCCTAAACTCCCATTCACTGCTTGATTCATCGCGCAAGTCTAGAGCATCATCTAGCGATGTATCGCCCCAAATTCGTTTTGACCCTGATTTCAATCTTTTCGTTGAGTTCAGTTTTGATTGCCGACGAGCGTCCGAACATCGTTCTCATCTTTACGGATGATCAGGGCATCAACGACGTGGGTTGTTATGGAAGCGAGATTCCTACGCCGCATATCGACCGTTTAGCGAAGGAAGGAGTGGTTTTCCAACGTTGGTATTCGGCTTCTTCTATCTGCACGCCTTCTCGTTATGGCTTGCTTACGGGGCGTAATCCAAGCCGCTCCCAGGACCAGTTGTTGAGCGCTCTGATGTTCATGGTTGATGAACACAAAGAAACGGGCCGCTCGGGGATCGAGCTCATCGCCCTTAGCTCGGGCCAAATCTGAATACAGTTCCGGTCTTCGACCGCGTATCCAGCGTCTGCCCGTACAACGGTCCAGAAGGTTGGTATCCAAGTCTGCAACTACCATGGTTTCCTCAGCCTGCCAGGTTTCTTCTAAAATGCGCCCGTAGCAATCTATTATCATGGAGTTTCCGGTTCGCACTTCACCGTCATCTTCTCCGACGCCATTGCTGAACAATATGAAGAGCCCTTTGTCGTGGGCGCGAGAAGGGAGCCACCGCATGAGCCATTCCTGGCCTTTCACGCTTCTGAATTCCGATTCGATACCTTTCGGATTGGCTTTCCGGTTTCGCCAAAGCTCTGGATCGATGGGGCTCATGGCTCCAGGGCTCAATGAATCACACCCTCCCGTTTGGTGAGGAGCGAGGAGAATATCGGCACCCTTCAGCGCCGTAAGACGGACGTTCTCGATGAGATTGTTATCATAGCAAATCAACGCGCCTAATTTGATGCCCAGATCTGTCTCGATGACCGTGTAGCTATCGCCGCTTGACATATGCTCGCTAACGAAGCAGTGGAGTTTGCGGTGTTTGTCGACACGACCATTGGGCTGAGCTATGACATAGGTATTGTAATATTCGCCTGTATTCGATTTTTCGATGAGCCCAGCTCCGATGATCAATTTGTATTCTATGGCGAGCTCAGCGATCGCTTGGTTAGTCGGTCCGTCCGGAACGATTTCTGAAAGGGAGCCGATTTGCTCTCTGCTAAGGTTTCGGACATGCCAATACCCGGTAACGCACATCTCTGGAAAGCAGGCAATTTGGCACTCTTCCATCGCCGCTTCTCGGCAGAAACGCCGGATAGTTGCAAGATTTGCGGTTTTATCGCCGGGCTCGTGCTAAAATTGGATCGCTGCAGCTCTTATCATAAACCTACATCTAGATAGGATTTGTTTTGGAATGAAGAACTAACTATAGTGACGCTTTGGATTGAATTCCGACTTGCGAAAACTCCGATTTTGCGAATATGCCCAAATATCGTGTTTTCTCTATCCAAAGAAACGATTCAGTGCAGCGTACGCGTATCCCTGGCGATGATTGTAGCCATTGGGATGCTGTACATATCGCAATTGTACTTTGGAACGGTCGATATCGGACAGGAATTCGGCGTTATGGGGGACTATAATCGCGTAAAGAATCTGGTCGAGGAAACGGAAGAGCTAGAACTCGTAACTACCCGGATTCGTCGCCGAATGCATTTCGATTTTTACGCTACCGTGTCCGGGTTCGGGGTTACGGTCCAGAACGCTTCGGGCGAAACGGCGGTAATTTCCTTTGAGAGCGGAATGCCGATTTTGGAAGAATCCAGTCGAGAAGAGCTGAGAAAAGCGATAATCGAGGAAGCGGAAAGACAATTCGAGTCGTGCTTCTAAAGTCCGAACGCGCGGTCCATCTGTCCGGATATCTTTTTTAGCTCCGGGAGATCCCCGCCTTTGACTTCGGCAGCTACCCATCCATGGTAGTTGATCTCGTGCAGAGCTTTGCGGACATCCAGGAAGTCGATATCACCTTCGCCAATCTGCATGAACTTGTTTTCGGCTCTAGAGAATCCTTTAACATCGAGCTTGATAACCCGTTTACCGAGCATTCGTATCCAGTCTCCCATGGATCCATACTTCCAGTGGTTACCGATGTCGAACTGCATGCCAACCCAGGGGGATTCGAATTCGTCCACGTACTTGACGAAGCGCTCGGCGGTCTGATTGGAGTCGCCTTCATGATCATAGAGGAATTGATTCCACACGTTTTCGATAACGATGGAAATTCCCAGCTCAGCGGCCAGTGGTATCGCTTTGCGGATGTTCTCCACTGAACGAGGCCAGATTTCGGATTCCGGCCCATCCTCGCCTTTACCAACAACGAGTAGCACCGTGTGGCCGCCTACCGCATGGGTATCACGAATAGCGGTTTTCAAGTCCTGCAAAGCCTGCGCCCGGGTGGAGCGATCAGGACTCGAGTGGCGAATCTTCCAATGGGTACTGCAGACGGTTCCGTCGACCGGCAAACCGCTTTCGTCTATCGCTTGCCGGGTCTCTTCTACATCCATTCCGGGTGAATTCATTTCCACGCCCATGAATCCTGCCTTTTTGGCGGCACGAAATCGCTCGGAAAGGGAACCGTCTATTTTGATCATATTGATCTTCAGCGTCTTGAATAGTCGACCTTTCAAGGGATAGGAGCCGTGGTGAGCGGCCCTCAGGTTTCTGGTCAAAAGGGCTCCGCAAGCTAGAGCGGCGGAGGACTTGAGAAAGTGGCGACGTGAAGGGGGTAAATCCATAGTTGGTAACGATCTTTAGCTGTTCAATGCATAAGGAGATTTGCATAGTCAATCCAAGAGGATCCGTTAAGGTAGAGCTCCGGCCTATCGCTTGAGCGTTCTACGACGTTTCCCGCGTTTGGGATGACTCCTTAGCGTATTGAAAAAGTAGTGACTCGATTTTTTGATAATCGGTACCCAGTCCGGATTCCACCGCATAAGCATCGCCGCTCCTCCTAAATCTTTATTGCGGGTCGATTAGTATTCCTCGCTAAATCCAAGCCTTTTCTCGACATTTGGCCACTAATTCTTTTTCTGGGGGTTGTTGCTGACAACGCAGCAGCCAGTGGCTGCCGAGGCATTACCTGAACCGTTCACCCCTTTAAACATAAAGTGCTATGGAGTTCACTAGACGAAAATTCGTAAAGATCGGAGCGACGTCGGTTACTGCAGTTTGAACCCTCATGTCGACGACAGGCGCCGCTGCGGCTCAGAACCGCAAGGTTAAAGTCGCGACCATCGGATGTGGTG
>Ga0066378_10000437_pt1 | contig 17971 bp, 9 predicted proteins | sample Knorr_S23_td_DCM_FD_70947 | JGI IMG/M metagenome (GOLD analysis project Ga0066378, IMG submission 70947) | Marine microbial communities from Southern Atlantic Ocean transect - Knorr_S23_td_DCM_ad_71m_LV_A | ecosystem: Environmental > Aquatic > Marine > Oceanic | place: Southern Atlantic ocean...
GTGGATCGCCAGCCAATCAAGTAATTCCGGGTGGGTAGGATTTTCGCCCATGATGCCGAAATCCTCGGTGGTGGCTACGATTCCTGTACCAAAGAGATTCTGCCAGAAGCGATTTACGGTGACTCGGGCAGTTAGGGGGTTGTCGGCATCGACCAGCCATTGGGCTAGCCCCATACGGTTTTTCGGCAAGGACGCGGGCAGGCCGCCCAGCGATTCTGGCACGTCGGCAAATACCTCTTCTTTCGGTTTATCATACTCGCCGCGTTCGAGGATGCGGGCAGAAGGGGGAGTGTCCTTTTCGTTCATCACCAGCGAAACGGTAGCCTGGTCATAGATATGGTTGTACAGCCGGTTATTCTCAGCCTCTTTGTATTTGAGCTCTCTATACTCTGGTACGAAATTCGTATAGAAATAGGTATCGAGCGACTCTTTCTCCCTTCCGCGTCGTCTTTCTTCTGGGACTTTGAAGATGGTTTCTATACGGGTTTTGGCGCCCCCTCCAGAGATTTCGAATCCATGTATCAATCGATCGTAGAACTTGATATTCTCCAGGTGTCCAGTTTTAGGACCCTCGGCGCTTTGGTCGTAGTATCCAGTTTTATAGGATTTCGAGGCTAAGGCAGGATCGATTAGCCCATCATCGAAAAAGCCGGCCCGTAAAGGAGTTGAGACAGCTACGCTTCCGGAAAGATTGTCGATTACCTTGTCGTAATCATAGGGCTGTCTGGATCCGGCGGAAATAGCGAGCCCAGCCACCGATCCTGAGCCATCGTAGGAAACTGCGATTGTCGGACGACTGAATTCTCGCGGGTTCGAACGCTCTGCTGTGGTTGTCACGGAAATCAGATTTTCGTCCTCAAGCGAGTGGATGAGTTCGAAGATAATTTGGTAGCGGTTGGGCAAACCCGGATTGGAGTTCGTTACCGCTAGCCGCCATCCGCGATTCCCGTCGAACTGCTCTAGCAAAGGAACGCGTTGCTGCTTGTAGGCGCCCTCGACGGGCAGCTTCACTTTGCAGCTAAGGGTGAAGGCGTCGTCAGGATCGAAATTGTAGCCGTTGCTGGCCAAATCGATGGAATCGCCTGTTCTGGCTGCGATCACTACCTCATCCGCTACCTTCTTTTCCGATTCTCCATCATCGCTCGAAAGGGCGATTTCGAAATCGGCCTGAGCATCGAAATCGTAGGATTGGTAAGCCCGGTTTTCGTCTGCCTTCCAAGCGTCGAATTCCGGCTCCCATCGTTTTTTCAACCGTTTGATCTGATCGGATATTCGGTCGCGCCGATCCTTTGCCTGTATCCAATCTTCGCTGTGTTCAGGCTTAGGAATGGTAACGATAGGGCGGGTGTCGTAGGCGTTCCCATCCATGATGGGGCCATCGAAGTTATTGAAGAAAGCGGAGAACCGATAGAAATCGGTCATTGTGAGCGGATCGAACTTATGATCGTGGCAAGAAGCGCAGCCCATCGTGAGGCCCAGGAATACGGTCGATGTCGTTTCGACTCGGTCCTTGGCGTAAATGGCCCGATACTCGGCATCGATAGCGCCTCCTTCGCTGGTGGTTGGATTGCATCGATTGAAACCTGTGGCCAAGGTTTGCTCCAGAGTGGATCCGGGCAATAAGTCGCCGGCTATCTGTTCTACGGTGAATTCATCGAAGGGTTTATTTTCATTAAACGCTTTGGATACCCAATCGCGGTAGGGCCAGATTTCGCGATAGTTATCCAGATGCAGTCCGTGGGTGTCTGCATATCGAGCGGCATCTAGCCAATAGCGTGCTTGATGCTCCCCGTATGCGGAAGACGCGAGCAAGGTATCGACGAGGTTCTCGTAAGCATCTTCGGACGGGTCATCGACATAGCTATCCACGATTTCCGGTGTTGGCGGAAGCCCCGTAAGGTCGAGCGATAGCCTTCTGGCTAAGGTAGAGCGGTCGGCTTCGGGATTCGGGGAGAGTCCCTTGTCCTTCATGGATCGAAAAGTGAAGGCATCGATTTCATTGTGGCCCCAGGAGCTGTCGGGGATAGCCGGTTTTTGGGGAATTTCGAAGGCCCAATGGCCTTCCCATTCAGCCCCCTCCTGAATCCACTGGCTAATGAGACGCTTTTCTTCCGAGGTAAGTCGCTTGTGGGAATCCAGCGGCGGCATGATATCGCTCTTGTCATCGGTAATGATCCGTTGATAGAGGGGGCTGTTTATTGGGTCCCCCTCTATAATAGCCGCTTCATATTTTCCGTGTGGGACAAAGGCATTGGCTTCAACGTCCAGTCGCAGATCGGCTTCTCGCGTTTCTTCGTCAGGTCCGTGACAGGCGTAGCAATTCTCGGATAGGATTGGACGAATGTCGCGATTGAAGCTGATAGTCGCCGAGCTGAGACTGCTGCCTGCGAAAGCGGCGAGGGCAACGGTTGCGGGTATTCGAAGCAGCAACGCCGCCCGTTCTACTGGATTTGCCATATGTGTAGCAAAATTTCGCATACGCTTGATTATTGTTGTTACCGAATTCAACTAATGCTGATTTTGGCGAGGCGACATTCTCTAGACCCAATTATCAACTAAAAAGTCATGCTCCATATCTTGATGAAGCTTCCCGGAAAACAGGGGAGCGCGGATACGTTTGTAGGGGCATTTAGACGTTTCTCAGCGTTCCGGTGGAATCGCCAAGGTGGTCGAGGCCCTCTATTCCCAGCTTTTCCGCCAGACCAAGATAAAGGTTGGTCATGGGGACGGAACCGTGATTCACAAAGCGATTAGGGCTCAGTTCTCCGCCGCCTTTGCCAGCCAGTATGACCGGCAGGTTGTCGTGGGTGTGGCGATTGCCATCGCAATGACCACATCCATAGATAATCATGGAGTTGTCGAGAACGCTGTTGCCATCCACGTCTTCCATGGCGTCCAGGCGCTCTATAAACAAGGCGAATTGCTCCAAGTAGTAACGGTCGATGATGGCGATTTTCTCCATCTTCTCAGGATCTTCCTTGTGATGGGACAAGTAATGGTGCCCTTCGTCGATTCCAATTTCCGGATACGAGGTATTCATTCCCTCGTGGGCGAGCTGGAGGGTGGCGACCCGTGTGGAATCCGTTTGAAACGCCAATCCCATCATATCGTACATGAGCGACATATGCTCGCTAAAGCTCTCTGGAATGCCGGACGGGGTTGCCATGTCGGGATCCGGTATATCATCCACTTTTTCCGAATCCTGTATGCGCTTCTCGATAGCCCGCACGCTAGAGAGATACTCATCTAGCTTTTGAGTGTCATGGTAATCGGTTTGGTTGCGAAGGGTTTGAGCGTCTTCCAAAACGAAATCCAGAATCGAACGCTGCTGGGCGAGCCGCTTCTTGAAATTCTGTCGTCGAGAGCCGATCGGGCCGCCTCCAAAGAGACGTTCGAATACGGCTCTCGGATTGGCTTCGGGGGCCACGGGCGTAGTCGGCGATTGCCAGGAAATGTTATATTGGTAAGCGCAGGCGTACCCGGAGTCGCAGCGCCCGGATTTACGACCGGTATCGCAGGTCAACTCCAAGGAAGGAAAGCGTGTTTCGCCTCCGATTTCATTGGCGATGATTTGATCGATGGACACCCCAGCTTGAATATCTTTGCCAGCGGTTTTCCTAGCTCGTTCACCTGTCAGGAAGCTAGCGCTGGCTCGGGCGTGATCTCCCGCGCCATCTTTCCCGGCAGTTGCGTTGATGTGATCGAGTCCGCCAAAGGCCTGGATTTTCGCTTTGATGTTCTCAAGCGGCTTCATTGTCCGATTAAGGACGAGTTCGCCACTGTTCTTCAAAGGCCACCAATGCTCCTGGTTGACGCCATTAGGGAAATAGCAATAGGCGGTTCTCAATGGGGCTCCGGACGCCGTTGTGGCGAGGGCTTTCGTTTGACGACTAGCCGTCGAGGCGGCCAGCCCGCGTGAAATGAGAGATTGATAGGCGGGCAAAGCGATTGAGATCCCGAGGCTTTTAAGGAAATGACGTCGTTGCATGGCTTAGTTATTTAAAGTCGTTAATTGGTTACAGAGCTAGCTAATTGCGCTTCCTCGCTACCGGAACGGGTTCTTTGGAAGGGGGGTGAATCGATGATTCCTTTGATGAGTGTCATAATGCGTCCGTTGTTCGCTTCGAGATCGCCAACGAGGTTATCTACAGTGTGGGTGTCGTAGTATTCCAGACCCCTCCCGAGGGCGTAGGTCATCATTTTTTCCGAGACGACTCTATAGTAGTCGAAGCGCCTTTCATTTGCAAGAATCCGCTTCAAGTCACGGATATCCTTGAAAGACTCGCCGGTTATGAGCGTTCCGGACGGATCGATAGGCATTCCTGCTTGGTGGTCCCGCCACATTCCCATGGCATTGAAATTCTCCAGAGCCAATCCTAGGGGATCCATTCGTTCGTGGCACGAGCGGCACAGCGGTTTTTCCCGATGGGCGGCCATGAGCTCCCGCATGCTAGGGGTATGGTTCTCATCGAAGGTTTTTTCTGCCTCCTCCAACTCGGGAACATCCGGGGGAGCGGGAGGGGCGGGGGTGCCTAGAATATTTTCGAGGATGAAAAGCCCGCGTTTCACGGGAGATGTGCGCGTAGGATTGGACGTGACTCCCAAGATTGTCGCTTGAGTCAGAATGCCCCCTCGATGGCTGTCGGGAGGGAGGTCTACCTTGCGCATTTCGCCGTGGTCGACTCCCTCGATTCCGTATAATTCAGCCAGATCCTCATTCAGGAACGCATAGTCGGCATCCAAAAGCTCTAGAAGGCTCAGGTTGTTTTCCAGAATATATTCGAAGGACATTTCAGTCTCCCTTCGCATAGACTGGCGAACGCCTCCCGCCAGACGGAAACGGGAGCCCAAGACTCCGTCGCCTTTGAGGATCTCGCGTTCATTGAGGCCGATCAGAGGAATGTCTCTCGATTGCAGCCACTGACCCACGAAATTCTCGGCGAAGGCCTCAGCCTTCGGATCGGCTAGCATACGTTCGACTTGCGTATCGAGACTAGCGCGGAGCTGTCCTCTTTCTGCAAGCTGCAAAAGGGTTTTGTCGGGCATCGTGGACCAGAAAAAATACGAGAGGCGTGACGCCAGGGTGAACTCATCGATCAGGGGGTAGGCATCGTTTTCGGGTTCGGCAACGGGTTCGGTTGAGCGATAGAGGAAAAATGGCGATGCCAGCATAGCCGTAAAGGTTTTGGCCATTGCCTCTTCGAAACTGAGGTTATCCAGTTCTATGCTCGATTCCGCGAAGGCGGCCAGTCGATTGACCATCCCCGCGGATGGCGGACGCCGATAGGCCCGGTAAGCGAACTTTTCGACGACTTCTCGAATGTAAGCGGATCGCGCCTGCTCCGTGTCTGGAGCCGGGCCCGAAGGAAAGAATCGAGCATATTCAGGCTTTAACGAATTATGTTGTTCTCCGATTGGACCTTCGATGATGACCGATTCGATAGTCGCCTTCATCTGGGAATCTACCGTCGCTGGGTCGTAGTTGGGGCTGAGAGCGATCGTCAATTCCCTAGAACCCGGCTCTAATCGAGCTTCGAATTCCAGAACGCGGTTCGATTTTGGGCTGTGGATAATTTCGGTCGGCCCCAGGCTTTCCTGGTCGATTCTTAGATCGAAAATCGTTTTGCCGTAATCGAAATCGAAGAAGCTCGGAGTACGAAGGCGAACCCGGATCCGGTATGGTCCGGCCACCTTGATCTCAACAGGTGTCCGGTATTCGTGGGAATCGGCGAAGGAGAGCAATCCTCTTAATCTGCCACCGGAGGAATCACGAAATTCGTCGCTTTCAATTTCCTGATGCGGAAGCTCATATGCCTCTTCTGGAATGGATCCGCTTATGACGTCGCCCGCGATTTCGATGTACTTCTCCAGAACCAGCGGTGAAATGCTCAGGGCGTCTGCAATATTATCGAATCCGTAGCCGGTATCATCGCTTGGAAGCAGGTCTCCAGAATCAATGCGGATTCCCGTTAATTCGTAGAGCGTGTTTTCGTATTCAACGCGGTTGAGTCGACGATGGGCGACCCGTCCGGGATCTGGATTGCCGGGATCGATCTCGAATACATCGCGCTTTATCCAATCGAGCATCTTTCGCCTATCGGAGTCCGAAGGAGGCTCTTTTTCGGGGGGGGGCATGACTTGGGCCTGTAGATTCTTGTAGACCTTGAACCACTGCTGCTTGTCGCTAGAAACTTCCGAGAAGGTGAAATAATCGTCGATGGAAAAGCCCCCTTTCTGGGATTCGTAGTCGTGGCAATCGTAGCAGGATTCCTCTAGCAACGGTACGATTTCCGCCTGATAGAAGTTATCATCGCCCAATGACAGGCTGGAGAGCCCTGTTACGCCCGCTACAGCTCCAGTCGCCCAAAGCGGAATCCCTCTTTTCCAAGGGTCGCTTAAGCCAAGTAGAGATCGTTTCGCATGTGCCATTGTCCTTTGCCCGTTTTTACGCAAATAATAGGAATTTGGGACTTTTCCCGGAGATTTCAACTCGGTCTTCAAGGTCTGGCGATTTTCTTGACGTAAACCTGCCCGACAGTGGCCCATTAGGACTATTTTCCGAGGATTTCCTGCGCCGATAGGCCCAAAATGTGGGGCCGACCCCGTTGACAGGAGAATATCGGGGGTCCAGAAATGCCATTATGCCACGTCCATTCTACGTCTTCACAGAATCTGGGGGAATCAGTCGCCGAAACTTTTTTCGCTACACGGGCTCGCTGGCCGCGGCCGCAGCCTGGTCGTCCCGATCAGTAGGAGCCGTCACAAAGGAGCCGAAATTTAATGCCTATCCATTTTCATTAGGGGTGGCCTCGGGGGATCCCAGTCCTGATGGATTCGTTCTCTGGACACGCTTGGCCCCGGATCCTTTGAATGGCGGCGGCATGTCGCCGGAAACGGTCGAAGTGTCCTGGATGGTGTCCCATGACGAGAATTTCCGGAAAGTCGTTCGCCGAGGGACGACAGTCGCCCGGCCCGATTGGGCCCATGCTGTCCATGTGGAGCTGGACGGCCTGGATCCGGATCGCTGGTATTGGTATCAATTCAAAGTGGGTCCCCATGTGAGCCCTAAGGGGCAAGCTCGGACGATGCCGCTGGCGAATGCCTCGCCTGACCGTTTGCGCTTCGCTTTCGCCTCATGCCAGCATTACGAAATGGGGTACTACACGGCTTTCGAACATATGGCTCGCGAGGATTTGGATCTGATCGTCCACCTTGGCGACTATATCTACGAGTATGCAGGCAGGGACAATCGTGTCCGGAAACATACGGGGTCGGAAATCTACTCGGTATCCGACTACCGTGATCGCTACGCCCTCTATCGTTCAGATCCCGCCCTGCAATCGGCGCACGCTTCGGCGCCTTGGCTGGTCACTTGGGACGACCATGAGGTCGACAATAACTATGCGGACGATATCTCGGAGGAGATGGGTGTCGGTCCGGAGTTGTTTTTGCAGAGGCGGGCCAACGCTTATAAGGCCTACTATGAGCACATGCCTCTTCGGAAGACATCCCTTCCGAATGGGCCAGACATGCTTCTCTATCGGGAAATCGCTTTCGGGCGCCTCGCCGACTTTTTTGTGTTGGATACGCGACAGTATCGTTCGGACCAGCCCTGCGGCGACAAGACTTCATTGTGCGATGGCGCTATGGATCCGAGTAATAAGATGCTAGGCGAGGCTCAAAAAAAGTGGCTGAAGAATGGGCTGAAGCGGTCGGGTTCCGAATGGAATATCCTCGCTCAGCAAGTTATGGTCGCCCAACTGGATCGGATCGCAGGGGAGCAAGTTGGCTACAGCATGGACAAATGGACGAGTAGCGAGCTGGAACGACGGGAACTGATTCGCTACATGGGGAACGATGATATCAAGAACCCGATCGTGCTCACCGGGGATATTCATTCCAACTGGGCCAATGAGCTCCTTTTGGATTTCGACGGAGGGCAATCGAGATCCGTTGGGGCGGAATTCGTAGGGACTTCGATTTCTTCAGGGGGCGATGGCCAACGGTATCCAGATAACTTAGATACGATTCTTTCCGAAAACCCGTTCGTCAAATTCCACAACAAGGAGCGGGGCTATGTGGTGTGCGAGGTAAACGAGAAAGAATGGCGAACCGACTATCGCACGGTAGACTATGTCACCCGTCGCGGGGCTGCCGTACGCACGCGGGCCTCCTTTGTGGTAGAGAACGGGCGAACAAATTTGAACGAGGTTTAGACGAACGTATTAGTCGATCCGCTAAGCCGGTCTGGACTACCATTCACGCAGATCCAGACGATAGTAGCTTTTTAGCTCCTCGTATAGTTCAGGCCTCTTTTTGGCCATTTGCGTCGGCTTCTCGAAAAACGCCTCTGTGGCCACCGCGAATTATTCAGCATGGTTTGTCGCTCCGTAAGGATCTAGAAATGACTTCTTTCCTTTATTAGCCTTTTCCCAAAGTTTGTCATATCCTTCGCTAAGGACCGCGCCCCAAGTTTGGTAGGCTTCCGAAGAATGCGGAAAGGGCGTCCCGTCGGAGCTTCCATCTTCCTGGTCGAGTTGGTGAGCGAATTCGTGAAAAGCGACGTTCCGGCCGTCGAATATATTATGAGCGCCCCTCGCTACGGAATCCCAAGCGAGAACAACGGTTCCGTTGCTCCAGGATTCTCCCAGACGAGTGACCCGCTCTTCCGTCACGGCTCCAGTCTCGTTCCAGCTTTTTTGGACCGAGCTAAAGGGGCTGGGATAAATAAGTACGGATTTCAAATTTGGATATGGAGCTCCCTCATGATTTACGATAAATGCGCAGGCCTGCCCTGATACGGTAAGTATAATCTCGTTAGTGAGTCCTAGCCCGCCGTATCCTTCAAAGAAAGTCGTGGCTACTAATTGCCCGATTTTCTCATGAAGCTTCTCTCGAAGTTCAGAGGGAAATCGTGAGTACAAGGGTAAGTTTTCTTCGAGGTACGCCTTCCAGTCTTCTTTGAAAACAACTTCGGCGGGCTCATCCAGGAATAAGCGTTTAAGTATATCCCATACGGGCATTGGTCATATGGAATCTTATTTAACCTTGAGATGAGCTGAGATAAACAGCGCCTACGCCAGAATATCTTTTATGACATTGGCTTCCTCGACGCCCGTTAGTCTTTGATCGAGGCCTTGGTGCGGGAAGATGAGCTTATTGTGATCGATTCCCAGTTGGTGAAACATGGTGGCGTGCAGGTCGCGAACGTGAACCGGATCCTTGATTACATTGTAGCAAAACTCATCGGTTTCCCCGTAGCTAATGCCTCCTTTGATGCCTCCGCCCGCCATCCAGGTCGTGAAACATCTTGGATGATGATCGCGACCATAGTCTTCCCGATTCTGAGGATCCAAATTCTGGGCATAAGTCGTGCGACCGAATTCGCCTGCGAATACGACTAGGGTATCGTCTAGAAGGCCCCGCTGTTTCAGATCGGTCAATAGACCTGCTATCGGCTGATCGACGTCCTTTGCCTGCCCTCGCAAATGGGTCGGCAGGCCCCGATGGTGGTCCCATCCGCGGTGAAACAGTTGAACGAAACGGACGTCCCGTTCCGCCATTCGCCGAGCTAGCAAGCAGTTACGGGCAAAGGATCCCGATTGATGGACCTCTGGCCCATAGAGGTCCAAGGAGGATTCTGCTTCCTTGCTTAAATCAGTCAGCTCGGGGATGGATGCCTGCATGCGAAACGCCATTTCCTGTTGAGCGATCGAGGTGTGAATCTCCGGATCGCCCGAAATATCGGCATCATGGGCGTTCACCTTGGCCACGAAATCCAGCATCTTACTCCGGACGCTGCGATCTACGCCTTCAGGATTGGAAAGAAAGAGCACTGGGTCGCCAACGGACTGGAAGGCGATCCCTTGGTGCTTGCCGGGCAGGAAACCCGTTCCCCACAAGCGGCTGTAGAGCGCCTGAACATTGACTTTTCCAGACCAGAACGCGGAAGACAAAACCACGAAATTGGGGAGATCCTTGTTTATAGAGCCTAAGCCGTAGCTTAGCCAGGATCCCATACTCGCTCTGCCTGGCATTTCGGATCCCGTGCAGAAAAAGGTTTTCGCAGGGTCGTGATTGATAGCCTCCGTGTGGGTCGACTTAATCAGGCAGATATCGTCCGCATGCTTGGAAAGGTGGGGTAGGAGCTCGCTCATCGTCAAGCCGCTTTTCCCTTGTGGTCCGAATTTGAATATCGAGGCGCAAACGACTTGCTTCTTTCCTCGGGTCATTGAGGTGACGCGCTGGCCGCGGCTGATTTCAGGCGGAAGCGGCTGTCCATGGAGCCGCTCAAGTTCCGGCTTGGAATCGAACAGGTCTAGTTGGCTGGGCGCCCCGGCCATGAAGAGGAAGATGACCCGTTTGGCCTTCGCTGGAAAATGAAGCCCTGGTTCGGCGGAGGCGACTAGGGGCGAGAGGGAGCCGCTCAAGGCGGAAACGCCTAAGCCAATAGAAGCCCGTTTCAAAAATTGTCTCCTATTTAAGGTGTCGCAAAACTGTTGATATGATGGGGCCATGGATCTTATCTCCTATTCTTTACGAGTTCCAGGTTGAGCAAACTATGCGTCATCATAGTCCAGGCTGCCAAATTGGACTGCTCGTTCTCGTCGACGGCCTCCAAGCCCTCTGTCAGGGAAGCTTCGAGTTCCGGGTTCGCTTCATAGTAGTTTCGGAATTCCTCCAAAGTTTCCTCCATTAGATCCAGACGATCACGATCCGGCTTCAAAGATGTCGTTTTTTCGTAGGCCAACTTCAGGGCTTCCCGCTGACTCAGCGACTGGTCGAGTATATCGCTAGCCATCACTTTAGCCGCGTTGAAATACTCGTTTTCATTCATTAGTAACAATGCTTGTAAAGATGTATTCGTCCGTTCCCTACGAGCGACGCAGAATTCCCTCGAGGGGGCATTCATAATCGTCATTTGCGGAGGTGGCATTCCTCGTCTCCAATAAGTGTAGAGGCTGCGACGGTAAATATCATCGCCTGTGTCTGCGACGTAGGTTTTGTTCTCCGAAGTCATGCTGACCATTTCCCAAAGCCCAGGAGGTTGCGGCGGCTTCACGCTTTTTCCGTACAATTCCTGATTCAGGAGGCCGGAGACAGCCAGGATTTGGTCGCGAATAACTTCCGCGTCCAATCGGAAGCGAGACCCTCTAGCCAGTAGCCGGTTCTCGGGATCTCTCTTGTATTCATCATTGCTAGCGTCGGAAGATTGTCGATACGTTTGAGACATGACGATATCCTTGACGAGACGTTTGATGTTCCATCCCGATTCCTTGAAAGATGTGGCAAGCTCATCGAGAAGCTCCTGATAGACGGGCCATTCGCCTTGGGCGCCGAAGTCTTCGGAGGTTTTGACGAGGCCAACGCCGAAAAACTGCTGCCAAATCCGGTTCACCGCCACTCGGGCTGTTAGCGGGTGCTCAGAGGAAACCAGCCATTCGGCCAAGTCTAGGCGCGTCGGCGTTTCCGACTTGGGCCTCATGGGGGGGAGGAAAGCCGGCGTGTTGCGGGCGACTGGCTCTCCAGGGGCGTCATAAGCTCCTCCAATCAGCATCGTCGCTTTGCGGGGAGGCCAGCGTTCCGCCATTATCATAGCCCCAGGAATCGATTTTAGATATTCTGACTTATTTTTCTGGATACGCTCGATTTCCTGCAGAATCGAGAGAACGCCCACTGATTTAACGCTTTCAGTCCAATCGCTATCCCGGGGAGTTTTCGAGGCGAGTTGTGCTGGCGACGAATCCTCGGCGGGACCGGCTCGCGCCATCCATTGGGGGCCGGTCAACAGGCGGCGATTGTCGTGGCCTATTGAGTAGTCGAGAACCAGACCGAATTCAGTGGGTCTTTTGGATACGGCTCGGATTGTGTTCTCGCCCGGTTGCAGAATATCACTCAATTCCGCGGCGGCTCCTTGGTCCCGGGCGAATGTTTGGCCGATGAAAGAACCATTTACCCACAGTTCGATCATATCCCCGCCTATGAAGCGGGCGATTGCCTTAGGCGGCTTGGCCTCAAGATCAAAGCTCGCAGTGAATTCTACGCTATTAATGGCCCCGGTGGTTGCGGTTTCGATGAAGGGAACCTCGACGGGATGGAAGGCATCGGGCCATTTTTCGGATCCGCTTTGGATGCGAATCATAGCGTCCCTGCGGATTTCAGCATCCAATTTCATAGCGTCGAAGGTCGCTAGCCGCTGCTCTTGCTTGGCGCTGGTCAAATTGATAAAAGGTGGCTGCAATCCTCGTTCAGGGGCCCTTACGGTTTCGGGAGCGCCGGCAAAATTGTTGAAGAACGCGTAGAGCTGGTAATAGTCTTTCTGAGTGATTGGGTCGTATTTATGATCGTGGCACTGAGCGCATTGAACGGTTAGCCCAAGAAAGGTCGTTCCAAAAGCTTCCACCCGATCAATGATGTTCTTGTGGAGGCTTTCTTCCGGGAGGGCGGTTCCCCGATCGATAATCATGTGCAGGCGATTGAAGCCGGAAGCGATGAGCTGGTCGCGCGTGGGAGCTTCATAAAGATCGCCGGCCAATTGATAGGATATGAAATCGTTGAATCGGAGATTGTCATTGAACGACTTGATTAGCCAATCGCGATAGGTCGAAAATTCCCGGTGGAAATCCTTGTGCATTCCGTTAGTATCGCCGAGACGGACAAGGTCAGACCAATAGCGAGCCATGTGTTCACCGTAAGTGGGTCGGGACATTAAAGCGTCGACCAGCGTCTCGTAGGCATCGGAGCTTCTATCGGAGATAAAGGCGTCGATTTCTTCGAGAGTTGGCGGCAGGCCTGTCAAATCGAGGGAGAGACGGCGGATCAGCGTTCGTTTGTCGGCCTCGTTTTTCGGGCTCAAGCCTCGGTTCTGAATGCGTTCGTAAACGATGCGATCAATGTCGCTTCGATTCCACTTTCGATTACCAACGGTTGGCGGTTCCGCGCGTGCGGGAGGGGAGAATGCCCAGAACTCTTCGTAAGCGCCCCCCTCCTTGATCCATCGGGTAACAAGCTCGACTTCCTCCGCTGTCAAAGGCTCTTTGCGCGAGCTCTTTGGTGGCATGATCTCATCTTCGAACTCAGAGGTCACCCGGAACCAAAGCTCGCTTGCCTCGGGCTCCCCTGGCTTGATGATGTGGTAGTCGTCGCGAGGAGTTAACGCACCAAGCGGTCCGTCCGGTATGTCGAGCCGGAGTTCCTCTTCTCGGTCTACCACATCTGGTCCGTGGCAATGGAAACACTTGTCCGATAGAATGGGAAAGATGTCTCGGTTAAAATTTATCGGGTTTTCGTCAGCTAGAGCGAGGCTAGCAGGGAACAGGAAAACGGCTAACGAAATAGGCTTAACCATGGCAATAACTAAAAACACAGGATGCGCTTCGAGCTCATGCAGTAAAGTTCATACGATCAATAGGCATAGTCCCGGGACCGTTTAGACTAGAGTGCCAGGTGATTTCCCTCCTCCGAGAGCCTATCGAAATGTGTCGGGATCGACTGGGTGCCAGGCCTCAATCTGATGCGATAACTTAGCAACTATTTCGGGATGCTCGCTGGCCAAGTTTTTCAGTTCGTAGGGATCTTGGCTTAGATTGTAAAGCCGGGCAGGGGCGGAGTCCCATTCGTGAATGACCTTGAAGCGTGTCGTATCGATGCCAGGATGCCGAAGGATTAGTTTCCAATCGCCTGAGACGCACCAGAGGTATTGCAGATTCTTGTCAGGATTTCCGACGGTTATATCCTGAATTGAGTGGGTAACCCCGAAAACAATGTCCCTATCCTGTATGGCCGAATGATCCAGAAGGTTGATTCCCTCGAGGTCGCGTAGCCCCTCGATTCCCGCTGCGGCCGCGATGGTCGGGAAGAAGTCAATGGCATGAGCCAGTCCCGAATCTCGTCCTGGTTGAATCCGCTCAGGCCAGGAAAGCATGATCGGCGTGCGAATACCATACTCATAGGGTGATCCCTTCGAGCGCAGGGCATAACGCTCCCAGGCAGTTTGGTTTGGGTCATCTTCGTTTTCAGACGTAGACAGCCAGCCATTGTCGGTGATATAGAGGATCAGCGTCTTTTCACGGATGCCGCTATCATCTAAATAGCTGATGAGGTCTCCGCAGGTTTCATCGAACCATTCGCACATGGCATAATATTTGGATACATCCTCCGCCAGACCAGATCGCTGATATTTTCTCAAAAGACGCTCGGGCGGGTTGTGGGGCGTGTGCGGCAAGAAAGGGGCATACCAGACGAAAAACGGTTTTTCCTGTTCGATCGCTAGGTCGATGAATTCGGTTATGGGTTGCAAATCTTTGCGCCCGATCACCAATCCCTCGTCCCCATGGCGTCCTTTTCGGCTGGGATCGCCGTGGGTCATTCCGTGGGTGAAGCCGCCATCTCTCCAGGATCCCTCCCACCATTTTCCTGATTGGTGAGCCATATAGCCGTTTTCGACGAGAGCTCTGATGATGCTGGGATGACTGTGGAAACCTTCCTGCACGGCTACGTCGCGAGCGGCCCTATCATCGTATCCAAAAACATCATTACCTGTGGCTCCATGATCGAAAGGGAAGAGCCCGGTAGCGATGGAGGCTAGGGAGGGGCGGCAAAGAGGGGAAGCCACATAGCCGCGTTCGAATAAACGGCTCTCAGACGCCAGGCGATTGAGATGCGGAGTTTGGATTTCCGGATGCCCCATGAATCCATAGTCCGTCCATCCTTGGTCATCGCTGATTATGAGAATAATGTTGGGTTTCTGCTCTCCCCACGTAGGCAGAGCGAAAAGCAGCAAAGTAACTACTTTGAAAGAGCTTTTGATACGAGCGATTGTGAAGATAGGCACAGGGCTATAACAGATCGAAGTCGCCAGGAGCGAACAGGCGACGTCTCCAATGATCAGGGACAGGCGGGCGCTGGGTCAAGTATCTGGCAAAATCGAAAACGTTTTTGAGGTCATATTGATCGCCTTCACGCGAAACCGCGTAATCAACGAACTCGTCAATGTCTGTTTGCGAGAGGCCAACGGGGCGGCAAATGGTGTATGCCGCTCGTAGAAAATCGATAAGGGCATAAGGCGAATCCCCTTCCAGATATCGGCCTCCACGATGACACGGGCGTCTTCGCCCATCTCCACTGGATCGACGGCATGGCCTATACAAAGCGCGGCATGTGACCAAGTGGACTGGGTCAGGTACTTAATAGCCACGCTAAAGCGGCTGCCTCCCTCAACGAGAATTACGTCTCCTTTCCTAAGGGCGGCTTTGAATTTCTCAGGTGGGTTAGTTGGGCCTCTGACCGGGTGCCGCGTCGGCTTTGAGAGATGCCGGGCAAGCCCCGATCCAATGCCTCTAAAGAATGACGAATTCACGGGTAAAGCAAACTCGAAAACCCTATTGAAGGCAAGCGGATCTAGGAGTCTAGACCTAGGTCTTCCTCTTCGCCTTTCAATACCGCCTTGAAGCTAGTAATGTTTTCCTGCGAACCCATAACTAGAATCAAGTGTCCCTAAAGGCCGCTCTTGAAGAGTATAGAACCAAAGCCAAATAAGGATCCTGGTAGCAAGGCAGGGAGGATCGGCTAGATCCTCTCGACCAGAAAGCCCAAGCAACCGTCTTCGACCCAAAACTATTCAAGGAATAAAGGCATTATGTTGGCAGAGTCTCAGGGGGCTGAAACTGGGCCACCCGCATGCGCTGCAAGGCCAAGTCATGAGCTTCGGGGTATTTGCCCGAAGCGAACAAATGCTTTACCCCTCTTGACTTCTTGCTTTCCCATCAAGGAGCATTCAGATCGTTCTCGAAAGCTGTCACGACTTCGGCTGATGGAGGCTTGGTGAAATTGCTAACGATTGCAAACACAACTGTATTCACCGAAAAACCACAGAATCCGATATCGAACAGGCCGCTAAGCGTACTGGTTAATTGAGCCAAAGAACTGAAAGAGTCATCGCCCAATATTAATGCCGGAAATGGAGTAAATAGAAATACGGTTGCGATACCAGCTATGATTCCGCAAATAGCCCCTGTCTGGGTGCCCTTACGAATAAAGAGGGCGTCGATCGCCAGCGGCAGTAGCTGGCAGGAAAACGCCATGGCGACAAACATAAGCTGAGCGATCAGGGCCAGAGGTTGAAAGTCGGGATTGTTTTCTCCTAGCATAACAAGCCACAGGGCAAGCAGAGTTGCAACAATGATCACTGCTCTGCCAAACCAGGTCTTTTCCCGTTCGCTTGCCTTTGGGCGAATGAACTTATCGTAAATATCCCGGGTCAGGACCGCGCTCAAAGCGTGCAAATTGCTATCAGCTGTGCTCATGGAAGCGGCCATGATTGCTACTAGTATTAGTGATACGATGACAACTCCAACTGCAGGTCCTAGGAGGAGAGGAATGTGTTCTTGCAGCAAGGCAATGACCACTTGGTCAAACTCGTCGGATTGCGTTCCGATAGCTGGGTTGGGCATCATAACGCCGCTTTCTATTATGGGGGGATATATCGCCCGGGCTCCAAGCGCCACCAGCATGACGCCAAACAAAAAGCAACAGGGAAGCAACGTCGCGAATATTACCGCGCTTCGCTTGAGAGTTTCAGCGGATTTGGCAGAGCAGTAGCGTATCCATTGCCCGGGCTGGATCATGGTGGCCAGCGAAGCGAACATGCAAATCGTCATAAGTTTCCAAGGCGACCATGCTCCGGATGGCCCGGGTAGTGACAGCGCTTCAGGTGGCAAAGTCGACACCTCCTGAAAAAAGGACATGGGGCCTCCCAATGCTGTTACCGTCGCCAGGCCCGCGACGATCATTCCAGAAAGCAAGAGAAGTCCTTGAACGACGTCAGTCCAAGCCACGGATCTCATGCCTCCGATCAAGACATAGAGCATGGTAAGTACGGATAGCGCCACTACGCCCATTTCGAAAATCGCTAAGTTTTTCCCAAATAGGGTAATCGCTTCAGCACGAGGAAACATTCGCTGGGCCAAATATCCGCCAGCCTTGATTTGCATGACGATATAGGGTATCACGTACAATGTCCCCGCAAGAGCAACTAGGCAGCGAAGTAATGAGGATCCGCCATAGTAGTCGGCAATGAGGTCGGCAGGCGTCATGTATCCACGTTTTTGGCCCAAACGCCAAACTCGGGAACCGATCACATAAACGGCCGCTCCAGACAAAGGCAGGTTTAATGCGAAGAAAACGAAGGGCAATCCATCTTTGTAGATAAGTCCTGGAATACCGAGCATTGCCGCGCTGGAAAACATGGTGGCCATAATCGTCAAAGCGGTGACCAGTACTCCCTGACCTCGACCGGCCAGGTAGAAGTCCTCCTCCGACGATTGGCTTCGCAGATAGGCGATGATGCCGAAAGCGAGCAGCATGACCATGTAGAGCCCGAGAATAACAAGGGGGACATTCCCCATCTCGATGGTTGCCAAGCTTGTTTCCACAAAGAGCATGGCTACGGCTTTCTCCAAAGCTTCCTCGCGGCAATAACGACAATGACCGCTTCAACGGCGAACCAAAAAAGGCACCAAGCATATAGAGCGGGAAGTCCAAAAATCGTCCCTCCAGCTTTAGAGTATCCATTTATTGAGTACAGCCCCGGCCCGGGGCCCATTATGAGGGCGAATAAAAAGACAGCCCCCAAAATCTTGGCTAGACGGGTTCTTCGCTGCGCTTCGCTATGGTCTGAGGATGAGTCCACGAGGAATAGCCTGCATTGAGAAGTAACTCCAAGGCAAGGGCAAGATTTCAGTTTTCACGATCGGATCAAATTCGGCAGGGATGCACTTGTTCCGAATGGGAGGGCATTGAGTTCTTTCATGGAAAGTTCCCCGTTTCGAATGCTTAAGCGGGTCACGCCCTTTGGCTCTCGTGCATACAAGCTCGGAAACGAGCTAAAAGTGTCGTCTTGGATGGTTTGATCGAAAACCGAGAGGCCGTTAAAATAGTGGTGCCCATTTCGCTCGACGCTTTCATTGCCCAG
>Ga0066378_10000438_pt1 | contig 17949 bp, 13 predicted proteins | sample Knorr_S23_td_DCM_FD_70947 | JGI IMG/M metagenome (GOLD analysis project Ga0066378, IMG submission 70947) | Marine microbial communities from Southern Atlantic Ocean transect - Knorr_S23_td_DCM_ad_71m_LV_A | ecosystem: Environmental > Aquatic > Marine > Oceanic | place: Southern Atlantic ocean...
GATCCGCGAGCTAATTGGAGTTCGCCAGTAGCCTATCAGGACGCACAGGGGGACTATACAGTACTACTACAATCTCCATCCGGCTTGAATGCCGTAGAAGCAAAGACGGGAAATGAAAAGTGGACGAAGGATCTTAGTTGCGGAAACATCTCGTCTCCGTTGAAAATCGGGAATTCAATTTATTTTGGGGCAGGGGGTACGACCAAATTGGCGTTGAATCCCACGGATACGACCCCTGAGGTAGTCTGGAGTGCTAACAGACTAACAGCCAACGCCGCCAGCCCAATTGTAGATGGTGACGATTTATACATACTATCTGGCTCGATCATCAAATGCGCCGATGCTACGACCGGGGAATTGCGTTGGCAAGTTCGTTTGAAAGGTAGGTTTTGGGCGACTCCGATTCTCAGTAATGGCCATCTTTATTTCTTTAACCAGGAAGGACTGGTACAGATTGTGAAGACGGGTGAGCGGGGTGAATTGGTGACTGAATTCGAAGTTGGCGATCCCGTACTCGGTACCCCCGCAGCTAGTGGTGATGCATTGATCTTCCGAAGTGATAACACCTTGTGGAAGATTAGCCAGTAGTCATTTCAATCAGGTATGTTGAACTTGAACGAACAATACCATGTCCCCTTCGTTAATCGCCCCGTTTTTGGATCGATTCGTCCGCCGGGGTCAAAAAGTATTACTAATCGCGCGCTTGTCTGCGCAGCGGCCGCCCATGATAAGTCCGTACTCCGGAATCCTCTGAATTCGGAAGATACTCAAGTTATGGTCACAGCGCTCAACCAATTGGGCCTGGATGTCCGATGGGAAGGCCCAAATCTTTTAGTAAATGGAGGGGTCAATCGCATTAAGGAACCCGAGTCGGAAATATTTGTCGCAAATAGTGGCACAACGATTCGGTTTCTTGGGGCACTGTTAGCTGGAGTGGGAGGTACTTTCCGTTTAAATGGCGTCGCTCGTATGCAAGAGCGTCCCATAAAGGATCTGGTGGATGCATTAGTACAATTGGGTGTTGATGCGAAGTGCAGTGAAACTGGTTGTCCACCTCTGTGGTTTGACTCACAGGGATTTCGTCACTCCAGCTGTAGGATCAAAGGGGATATTTCTAGTCAATATTTGAGTGGGATGCTAATGGCAGCTCCGCTGGGTTCCAATACGTTGTCGATATCGGTAGATGGTGATTTGGTGAGTGTTCCCTATATCGATATTACGCTAGAGGTAATGAATGCATTCGGAGTGAGCGTTCGATGTGACGATTATCGCGAATTCATGATTCCAGCGACGAGTACTTATCGAGGGACCGTCTATGACATTGAGCCGGACGCATCGGCCGCGAGTTATTTTTTTGCTTTAGCTGCGATTACGCAAGGGGAGATCACGGTTTCAGGCTTGGGAAAAAATGGTATTCAAGGCGATATTGCGTTTGTTGAATGCCTCGAAGCGATGGGGTGCGAGGCGGAATATACTGAATCGTCTATCACTGTCGTAGGCAAGCCCTTAAAAGGCATCGACGTTGATATGAATGCTATTAGCGACACGGTGCCGACACTCGGAGTAGTCGCGTTATTCGCGAACGGTACTACCAACATTAGAAATGTTGAACATGTGCGACATAAGGAAACAGATAGAATTACTGACCTCGCAAGGGAATTAATTAAGCTAGGTGCAGACGTCGATGAACGGACTGACGGACTTTCCATTACGCCGGTTAAAATGAAGGCAGCCGAAATTGAGACTTATAACGATCATAGAATGGCGATGAGCTTCGCAATAGCTGGTACTATGATAGACGGAGTGACGATCCTCGATCCGGCATGTTGCGAGAAGACGTATCCGAAATTCTTTGACGATCTAGTTGAATTGCTAGAAGCCGACGACGGATAATAGAATAGGTTAACGTGGTTTAGAGGGACTGTTTTCGTCGTCTAATAATTGGTCGATTCTAGCGATAATCCCATCGCCCGAATCCTCTAGGGTTGGCATCGTGATCTCATCACTTGCTATGAAGTCCGCTCCACAATGATTGCACATCATTTCTCGACCTAAATACTCGACACGAACCTGCAGTTTACGACCGCAAGTGGGGCATACCTTGAGGAAATAGGTTATTTGGGACATGATTTTAACAATATTTTAAGGGCAGAAATTTGCCCGTGGTCTACATTCCGGAGCAATGATAAGCCTATATTTACTCCAAGCGAACCTGATTGTAACCGGAAAGCCTCGTTCCGACAACGGGCTAGCTTAATGTCACGCTATCTACGGAGATCAATATGGCCAAGGATTTTGCCAAGGATTGAGAAAAGCTACGTGCGCTGAATAGATGCTGACTAATAATGTTAGGACGAAAACAGTTCCTATTAGTACAGACCTCCGAGCCGAATGCAGTGCTTGGATGAGTAATAAGCTATAGAGCGGTATCAACCAAAACATCCAACGGAAGCCGCTTGCGACTCCTCCGTAATTGCGGTCTTGGATCGGCCTGAAAACATAGAATGCAATCAAGATCAGGGTAAGGGCAAGAGTCAATCTCGCAAGAGGTTGCCAGAATTTGTCAGTTTGCAAGCAAAGGACAATAGCTGCGCATAGCGAGAATAGCCAGATTGGCGTAAGCGACCAAAATCCATGGTGGCCGATCATTATGTGTAGTAGATAATTGAGCCGTGAAGGTTCCCCCAAATCCACACCGGAAGCCTGTCCAGGCAGCCAATAGCTTTTCCGGCCATTCACTTCATAGTCATACCAATTATCCCAAGCACGTATCTCATAAGTAGTGTCGTTACGGACTAACGCGTACCGAACGTTATTACGATAATCGTATATCCTCCATCGCCCAGGTTGAGGATGTTCTTCAACGCGAAAATCACCCATACCAGGCATCGTTTCCGAGAATAGGTCGAGGTTGTCTGGCAGGACTCCAGAAACCAGAGTGTCGCCTGCCTGTAAGTCTAATACCTCGAGTACAGTTCCATCGGATCGATGCGCGTAGGGTGGTCGCCAGGAACCGTGAGCGATGACGGTGGCACCGAGATAGATCGCTCCCACAAAAAGAATTGGTGGTACCCCATATAAAACCGTTCTTCGAAAATCAATCGTCAATGACCATAAACCGACCAAACAGAGAAAGGCGAGGGCGGGAAGCTCGAAGGTAACGGTCATCGCGGTGTATAGACCGATCAAACTGAAGCGATACCACGGTGTATCGTTATTCTTCGAAACGTGATGACATTGAATGATCGCAAGTAATGTGAAAAGAGCGGCGGGAACGTGATTGTTTAAGGAAACCGCAAAGGTGCTCAAGAACGTACCAAAACCGATAGCGATGAGAAACAGATAAAAGTGGGGACTGTTTTTTAACCGCTCTTGGGCGAATCGAGCCAGTAGGAGGAGTATGGCAGCAAAAAGTAGCACCTGATTGACGAATGTGAGAATCTTAATGGTCAACCGTGGCGACTCGAAGATGTTTAAACCTGTACTTTCGTGGAGCAACCAGTACTGTGCCGCTAAGATAATACTATAGAGGGGAGGTTTGCTCGAATAAAACCGCTCGACACCTTCTCGATCCGCATGGTAGACCTTATCGATCGTTCCCCAATTACCTTCCTTCCCGCGTCGGGGATCTATGTCATCTATTGAAAAAGTATGGTAATGCACTAGAGCCGCGACGCTCGCCCACCGGCTCCGGTCGTTGGCGCAATGCATTCCAGTCGCCGCCTCTCGCCCCTGAATGAATTTATCATCACCTTTGTCATGTTGGTCGAAATAGACATGAAACATACAAAGCCGTAGGGTAATCAAGGCCAAAGACGCCAAAATAATGAGCTTCGCGAGCCGGGGCAGGCGTATTGCAACTTCAGTTGCTGGTGTTTTGTTCAACGTTTCAGCTTCCAAAATGACTAAGATCTCTCTTCGTTTTTCGCCGTCCCGATGGTCTCACAGACGGCATAAATCTGTTCATCCCTACTGGTTTGCTTAGTTACCAATTCGGCTATAAAACCCGTCATTAGCAATTGTATTCCAACTATTACGCCAACCAATGCAAAGTAGAAGATCGCTCTTTCATGAAGGTGGACTGGATTCTCAACATCGAATAACCGATCCAGGATCCAATGGAGCGAGAGACCGAGCGTCAAACAACCGGACACGCCGAAACAGCCAAGCCCCAGGGTTCCTAGGAGATGTTGAGGTCGATGGCCATAGCCAGTTAGCACGTAGACCGTAAGTAGGTCGAGAAATCCTTTGACAATACGCCGCACTCCATACTTTGAATGACCAAATTGGCGTTTTCGATGATTGACGATAATTTCGCCGACCTTAAAACCTCTCGCGGCTGCTAGGACCGGCACAAATCTATGCAATTCACCGTAGAGATGGACTTCTTCCAGGACCTCGCGACGGTAGCATTTGAATCCGCAGTTGTGATCATGTAATTTCACTTTCGTCAGCGTACTTACCATTCGATTGAAAATCCGGGATGGCCCCACTTTATGCCATGGGTCATAACGTCGTTTTTTCCATCCGCTAATAACGTCCAATGACTCGGACTCCATTAATTCAAGGAAATGAGGGATCTCTTCCGGATCATCTTGTAGGTCCGCATCTAAAGTGAAAACGATGGATCCGGTGGCTTCCTTAAATCCCGCATTAAGCGCCGCGGCCTTACCAAAATTTCGGCGAAAACGAACGCCTTTGATGTTCGTATCCTGTTTTTGCAGATTAAGTACACAGTCCCATGAGTCATCGTTAGAACCATCATCCACAAAGACGATCTCATATTGATAATTGTTAGCTTCACATACAGATATGATCTGGCGATGTAATTCGGGTAGGCTCTCAACTTCGTTATATACAGGTATAACGCAGGTTATCGAAGTCATATCAAGTGTTCCTGATCGTACGTTGTTGTCTCATTACTATAATAGAACCAATCGCCAATAACACCTCCGTTACCAACCAAACTAACCTCAGTGCGACCGCCGCCAGGATTGCTCCGGTTGCTCCGAGGGTGGGGCCAAGCAGAGCTAGTATGATATATTCACGAACTCCCGCACCACCCGGAATGAGCGAGATAAATCCTGCGACCATCGCCAGTGCTACACATGACATAGCTAGTGGCGCGATACTCGCGTCGAATGGTTGGTTAAATACCTTCTCAGGAAACGCTTCTAGGATTGCTAGCATGCTTGCACCCAGCCAAAGCCATCCAGCGACAGCAACCATCCAAAACGGAAATAAGTTTCGTAACGTGAGATGGGAGATCTGGTCTTCAAGGTTCCCTAGCTTCTTTCGCTTATCTACGAATCGAATTGCTTTACGGAAAAGAGGAGGGGAGGCAGGAACACCGGCCGCAAATACCAAACCCAAGCTGATCCAGAGAAGGGTTGGGTTTTGAAGAGTCTGATGATTGAACGCTAGGATTAATCCAGCAGTTACGGCGCCGACCGCCATCATACCCAAAGTCTCTATAAAGACTCCAGTTACTGCTGAAGATAGAGAGGTACGTGTGCTCTTAACTCGTTCACTTCTAATTACTACGACTAATGCCTTACCTGGAACGTATTTCCCAAGGTGGCTAATGAAATAGGAACCAAGCGATTCCGATAATCGTGGCGTTTGCTGCAAAAGTCGTAATGCCCCGTGCCAAAACCAAGCAAAGCAACCCAGTCCCAACGCGTAGCAAAATGCCGAGGCGACTAGCCAGAGGTAGGAAAAGTTGGAGAGACTCAAATCCCTCGAGGTGAATTCTCTTCCGGTCTGGTGAACGGTCCGATAAATCATGTAGACAATGAGCAGCACGACCACCACTTTCAGGGTAGCGATTCCGGCCGTTTTTCTCGATTGGTTATTGATCAGTGGCATGATAAAATGAATTTTATCCCATTCCCTAGCGATATTGGTCGCCGGTCAGCAGCTGGACGACTAATTTAGATTGTAATAACAACACTTAGGCGTAGGCACTTCTTAAAGTATGGAAACCAATAAACTACGTCGGCTTATATCATTTTTGGTGTTGCTCGGCATTATCGTGCTGATAGGTGCATTATTCTACCGAGTAATGGCGTCCTTCTTATTACCTCTCTTCTTAGCCGCTGTCCTGGTTGTGATATTCTCGCCAGTTCATAAGCACATTTTGAAAAGATTTAAAGGAAGGAAGCGTTCAGCCGCCGCCGCGACGACCGCAATCATTGGATTGGTCGTTCTACTCCCTATTGGAATCGCAGGTACTTACGCTGCGGTGGAAGGGAGCCGAATATTACGAAATCTTAGTCCGGGATATATTGCGGAAACTCTAAGCGACTTTCGAAAACAGTTTGAACTTGAAATCCCTAGTGAAGAGGCATTGTCGTTAAGTGAAATCGCTATTGAAGACCTTGTAAATAGTACAGCTTTAACTGAGAACCTGGACGCGGTCCAAGTATCTTTTGGCGAAATCTTAAAACAATACGAACGCATAGACGTTGGGGATTCAAGTAGAGCCGCGAAACAGGCCTATAAGGATTATGGGCAGTTGCTCAAATCCTTTACTGAGAAAGTAGACAACCTTACGGTTAGCGATGTGTTGAATGAAGGAATCGAACTCCGGGAAAGTTTCTCGGAATTTCGTACAGCCTATCTCGGCGGAACGCTCAATGAAGTCCTGATCGATACTGCGAACCCGTCGCCCGAACAACTGCAGGATTTGTCGAATAATGTCTTGAATAGTGACATGCGAAGACAGATCCTGCAGGCAGGTGCAAATACGCTTGGATATTTTGTCGCCTTGCTGGCAGGCATAGTGATCATGCTCATTGGTGTCTATTTTTTCCTTGTGGATGGACGCGTCATGGTACAGACAATTCTGAAGTTGTCCCCCCTTAAGAGTGATTACGAGAAGATGCTCATCGATGAATTCGTGAGCATCAGCCGAGCGGTTGTTTTGGCGACAGTGCTCTCGGCATTGGCTCAGGGCGTTTTGGCTGGCGTAGGTTTTTGGATTGCTGGATTGAACTCGATTCTTCTACTAACCTTTGCAGCGACGTTACTCGCTATGGTGCCCTTTGTTGGGGCGGCAATTGTATGGGCACCAGCGGCTGCCTGGCTTATCCTGTTTGCTGATGCACCCGGCTATGGCATTTTTCTAATAATTTGGGGCGTAGGCCCGGTTTCGCTTTCAGACAATATCGTGAAACCGTTGGTATTGCAAAACGCTTCTAAACTTCACCCGATGTTTGCACTGTTAAGCGTTGTAGGTGGAGTTCAGGCGTTGGGGCCAATCGGAATTCTCACGGGACCGATGGTAGTTGTCTTTCTTCAGACTCTATTGAATATACTTCACCGTGAACTCTCGTCGATGGATGGAGAGGATCTTGAGAATCTATTGGATGATACCCCACCAGCAGGTGAGGACGAGAGTTAGTTGCGGTATATTCTATAAATAGTGACACCAAGAAATAGATTTAGTGTTATAGAAAACATAAGCAATAATAACAGGTCCGTACGCCCGTCGTTTCGAGTGGTCGGGTCGTCCTTGAGCTCGTCATGCACAGGAGTGCTCAGCGAAGACAAGGCGACAAATTCGTCCCTGTGAGTACTGATTAAATCCGGGCTCTGTATATCTTGTTGACGGTCACCCTCGGATTCTATATCAGTTGAATGACGAGATGGCGTTTCTGCCGCGATATCATTGGCAGCGGGGGAAGACTCAGGGGCATCAAGTAAGACTACTTTTGATGACGATTTCAATAATTCCAATTCTCTATTAGGATCGCCAACCAGCATTGGCTGGTCAAACTCCGGTAACAACTCGTGCTCCGCTGGTTTGTGGACTGGCGTTCCTGTTTCTGCGTCGGAAGACAGTGAAGGTAGAACCAACGGCTCAGGCTCGAGCCTTGGAGGGGCAAGGTAGGGTCCATCAGGGCCGGCTAGGGAGTTATTTGATTTGGGAATTAAGGATTCGTCCGGCGTGAGCAGGAGCGCTGCTTGTGTATTATCTAAGGGGATTGTCGACTCAGCCATGGGTCTTTTTTCAGCGGATAGATTAGGGACAATTTCATTAGCTTGCGGGTTGACGTTCTTGGGAGCTTTATCGGTGGCAAACTGGATGCGAATCTGACGTATGTTCTTGGCATTATCCGGTAACGAGGAGTTGATTGTGAAACCGTCAGCCAATTGGTCAATTAATTCTCGTTCGATTGTTATCACATACAACGTTTCTTTACCGTCGGCGGTGACTAGCTCATAGTCAACGCCAAGTAGCGACGTTGCTAGTAGGATGGCGACCGTATTCATCGTGTTATTCCTTCAACATTAATCACCTGATTAGAGATTTGAAATTAGGCGGCTATCTCGTCGTCCGTTTGTTCGTCTTCCCAGTCTTCGTATCCGTCCGCTTCATTCTCATCTGCGACATCCAATAATTCGTCAACAATTTCTTCCTCAACCTCTTCATCCTCAGGAACAACCAGGATTTCGATTTCTTCACCATATCCGTCAGCGGCCAGTGTCGCGATAAGTTCGTCAGTTTCCGATAGTGCGCTGTGTAATTTATCAAGCGATGGTTGTTCCTTCTCGCTTGGGCTAGTAAAGGGTACTGGGGCGGACGTGTCAGAACTCACAGACTGATGGGCAGAGACAGCGTCAAAAGAGATTCTGGGAATGCTTGGGGCGGTGACCGTGTCAGGTTTAATGATAGGGCGGACATCGGCGCCGATCTGGCTAAAGAGCTCGGCAATATGGTCATGGCAAGTGAAGAAAAGTACCTGACCAACTTCATTAGAAAACTGGTGGATCGCTTTGATAGCGTTCTTGGCTCTAGATAAATCGCAATTGACTAAAACGTCGTCGAGAATCAAAGGCAGGGAAATACCTTCTTCATGGTAGGATCTGACTAAGGCAAACCTTAGGCTCAAATAGATTGATTCCCTAGTGCCACGACTGAGGCTGTCGATGGCCCATGGCTGTCCCTGGGCATCGTCGACGTACAGCAAATCTTCTCCTAATGGTGTCCAGATTCGACAATAGTCTCCTTCTGTTATTGTGTCTAACCAGAGACTTGCGTTCCGTAACGTTTCCGGTTGTCGTTGAGATTCAAAATGATCTCTTACTCCGCCGAAAAGGTGTTCTGTTAAGGTCCATATTTGCCAATGTTCTTCAAACGCCTGAATGCGAAGTTCCAGATTACGTTTTTGCAATCGCAATTGATTGATGTCACGATCCGATGTCATTTGGGTGGATTTTGCTCTTAGTTGCCCCCGCAATTCGAATGCATGCCGTAAATCACCGTTGATAGATTCGATTTCATCTTGCAGCAAGCATGATCTTTCATGCACGCCTTCAGAGTTAAGACCTTCGAATGCCTCTAAATCCGTCAATGTGATTGAATGATGTGAAAGAGAAGCGTTAATGCTATGTTCTAGCTCGGACAATTGGTCGCGGTTTACCTCGTATTCGTCGAGCCGATCGGTTAGTTCTGCATATTCCCATAGACTGCTGACGCCGAGCGTCGCGTAAATTCGTGACAGCTTTCGAGTGCAGTTATCAGACTCAATCGCTAATTCAGTGATCGTATTGGCAGTAGCGGAAATTTGGGATTCAACTTTTAACGATTCGCGTTGCAGTTCTTTTTGATTTCTTGCTGCTTGGGCAATATGTTCCGCACGTGAGGACACGGTAAGGTGCGAACTCGGCATTCCGGCATCATCTAATAACGCGGTCATTCGTAAATCGAGCTCTCGCAATTCTCTCTGTTTACGTTGAAGATCGGCGGCTCTGTTGCTGTTTACCCGACGCTGTTCCGCGATACGGTCTACATTTTCGACTAATGCATGCAGGTCAATCGGGGACAACTCCTCTGGCAATCCCTGTTTCCTAAGTGAGACTTGCCATTCGGAAAGAGCGTCTTGGTGGCGATTTATTTCTTCTCTATTCTGGCGTTGTGTTACTTTGAGATTTAGCCGTAGTCTCTCTAATTCGTGTGCCATATCCAATAGTGACTCGGTTTCTGCGATGGCTCTCTCTAATTCCTCCGAGTTTGGAACTGTACAGGTGGATTCAGGATCTGAAACGGCGGATTCATCGGCTTTCCGTTCTATTTGTTGACGCAGCCTTGTTAATTCCTCCCGGCGTCGATTTCGGTAAACAGCATGTGACCGCTTACGACTCTGAAGAATTGTTCCATAGACACCACCGGTGACGGAAAGTAAACCAGTTAAAATGCATACTACGATAGCCATATTTGAGAGGCCAAAGGAATCGGGGAAAAACAGCCCCATTCCCAATAGTGTCCCGCCAACGCAAATGAGTGTTGCGTTTAAAAGCAGGCTTGCTGGGGACTCCAAAGGAGCAGGAGTATCTAGATGGACGGGCGATTGCGATGCTGCTTGTTGCGTTGATTTCACAACGGTCGCTAGCTGTTTACGGTCTCCGATTAGAGTGGTTAGTTTTTGACGCAACTCCATAGAGGGGTGTTCGAGCGATGGCGTAATCGAGAGAGAACGCCATGCTGGTGAGTTGATCCAAGCCGTCTCTGCTTGTGCGATAGATTGTTGCAACTCAGTGCAAACTCGTTCGTTCTCCTTCAGACGTTTGCGGGTTTCCTTGAGCTTTCTCGCTGGCTGCCGCAAAGTCAATAATAACTTCTTATTGATGTTTGTGGAGCTTTCAATACCAGTCTGGATGTCTGGTATGCCTTGCCTGTCGCTGGCATTAAGTGGTTCCGCAGCGAGTTGTTCAACCTCGCTCAATAGGGAAGATATCCAGGGCAACATTTCTGCAAATGCATTGATCCTCGGAGCAACGTCTGGAGGCAATAACATAGAGTTTATTGCACGTAGCTCTTCCTCTAGTATTAGGAGTTCTGACTCACGATCATCGATGGACGATAGGGTTTCGTGGCCACGGATCGCCAAATCTAAGAGTGGTAGGCGTTCGTCAATCCTAGTGTGTCTACGATGGATCTTTGGTGGTTGGGACTGTGCCAATACGGCACGCAATCGGCCGCGTTCAAGCAGCTTTGTTTTGAGGGAGCCGTATATCCCCAAATCGTTAAGTAAGGTCTGCCGTTCTTCGAGTTTGGCTTGTAAGTCATTAATTTGCTGATTGACGATTTCAATTTCATTGCTATTCGCAACCCATGGCTGCATCTCGGCTTTGCGATCATCAAGTTGTTTTAAAATAGAGTTTAGCTGGCCGTGAAGAGCCTGCAGTTTGCCACTCCCGCAATCGGAAAGTATTTGTTCACGCTGGTTGGTAATATGTCGAAGCGTATTTCCGACTGATTTGCGATCGAACCCCGATGTCATCTCATAAAGAAAATCTGCCGCATCGGTGGCATTTAGTTGATTGAGATGTTGAAGTTCTGATAGCCCCACGGTGAAGACATGCTCAAACAACTCGGGATCGATGCCAGATAAAAGATCACGGCCAAGGGCGGAAGCGGGAAAGATCTGGCCATTGATTACTATAGATGTGTCTTCCTCCGCATCAATCATTCTAGTGATATTCCATTGATTGCCTTCTGAGTCAACGGCTTTAAGCGACCCCCCGTATTTACCTCCTGTACCAGTTGTGTACGACCGCCGTTCCGGCGAGTTTAGGCCAAAGAAAAGGCCGCGGATGAATTGCATGGTGGTCGTCTTACCGGCCTCATTAGGCCCAAACACAACGAGCATAGGTGACTGAATGTCTTCAAAAGACTGGTTTTTACAGACACCGTAATTTTGAATACTAAGACCGGTGATTTGCATTATGCAACCTCCCGGTCTGTGCGTTCAAATAAACTGACAGCAAGCGCAGCGGAACGGTTGATGATATTTAGGCCATCTAGATCTTCTGTCAGGGAAGCAAGTTTATCATATTCACCGTTTGGAAGGTAATTCCGCAGGTGCAGTTGCTCCCAACCGGACTCCTTCAGTTGTTTGATGGCAAAAAGAAATTCACCAATAATCTCTTCATGCTCAGCAGAGCCAAAGTTTGCCTCGCCAGCTATTGAGATTCCTGTAAGAAATAATGACGGTGAAACTTCGGCAAAGATTGACTGAATACTTTCTGATAATGCTTCAGCGGTCATTTTAAGAGGAATAGATTGGACACTCGGTAATTCCGTAAGCAATTCAATTCCGATCGCATTCAGAATTTTGTCGTCGTAGGTTCGGTTGGCAAGTTGATCCAGGATCGCCTCGAGCAATGCATCTCGATCGTCTTCTTGAATCGCAACTTGTAAGTTGTGATATACAAGGACGGACGTATCAATAAACTGAATATCGGTTTCAGCATTCGTGCAGGCGTTGACGAGCACAGCACCATGGGGACCGATCTGTTTGGGTGATCGGCTTTGAGGACTACCGGATTTAATTAGCGGCAAGCTCTTGTCATCACGAACAACCGAATAGCCTTTGCCGGCTACGAGCCATCCGTTAAATTCCGGACCCTCTCCTTGTGGCGTACTATGGGAAACACCGAATGTGATACCTGGCAAATCAATTCCATCAAACCACTCATTGGAGACGGATTCGCTCCCTGCCGATTCAATGCCCACAAAATTGACGCTTTCGCCACCTTTCAAAGGGATTTTAAGAACTTGTGGTGTTCGGCTGTTAAAACGTCGGACGTTGGACGGGAATTGGAAGCAACGCGGCCAATTCTGAGGCTCGTCTAAAGGACTCCAGTTCCAAACGACGGAGATATTAGCGGTCGCTAATCTTTCTAGTTCACGATAGAGGAAATTGTAATCTGACGGACAAGCCAGGTTAGGGGCTAGGGTGTTGCCAGCGTTGACGAGAATATCGACCTGCTCGTTGATCGCAAAATCAACGACGCGACGCACGGCATCACGAGGCGCATGGGACAATCTGTCTGCCGACGCAGGGTTTACTCGAAGTATTCCCTCGCAAACTTCATGTAAACGCCAATCGGCGGTGAGCAGTATTTGGGCTGTGTTAGAACCCACCTGTAGTGATCCTTGTCTGACTTTGACTGTATTTAAACTCCAATCACCAAGTGTTTGGGTTAATGAAGTCTACAGGAATTCGCAAACTTAATAAATGTTGATTTATTTGCGTTGGAGCGTTGCACCGATCGCGCGTCGATATCGTTGATTATTCGTGGTTTCGATTGTTTCCTGCCCCTTTAGAGAAAGCACATAGCGACTAAGGTCTCGTAATTGCTCGTCGGTAAGCGTTGGGCTAGCTGGCATCTTAGTCCCGGCAATGCCAAGCCGGATCGTCCTTGCTACGTCAAGTTCTTCGGAACCATATTTGTATGATTCTTGTACCAAGTTACGAGCGAAGGCCGGATATCCAAATTCGCCCGTAAGGTCAATCCCATAGCTACCACGTCCATCTACACCATGGCATTTGTGACAATTTTGCGTTTGATACAGCAATTTACCTTGAGTCAAATTGGGCTCGCCAATTTTTAGACTTGCAAGCAACCACTTGGGGCCGGCTACGGTGTTTTGGGACAAATAAGCCGACAAACCTGTATTAGCCGTTGAAATAGAAGGCGTTCCAGTGGAACTTTCACCGGTATCTTCGCTAACGGCAAAATAATATCGCTCGCGAGCCCCCTCAAGTCGAAAGGACAATACATCCTGAACGACCTCATTTAGTTGTACATCCGACAAATCACTCCAGCCATTCATGCTGGAATTGCTAATTCCGTTTTTTACAACGTGTAAGATGTCGCGCGATGAAGCGATGCGATTAATAGAGGTAGCATATTGAAGTGGGCTAGCGCGGAAGTCTCGTGGTTTTGGAAAGAGATAACGAGAAGCCTTTCCAAAACCGTCGCCTTTCAATCCGTGGCAAGCGGAACAAAAATTACGATAGGTAGTACTTGGCTTGTGACGATCAGCTTTAACCTCAGCAGACGCAACAAGGAACAGTAGGAGGAGCGGGGTTTTTAGCGGTATACGGTGCAAATTCAGGGTTCCTTACTATCCACCGGAATCAAAAAGTCTTGAGAAGATATCGGAATTCTGAGCACCAACGCAATAACGGTCTTCATAGCAGAGCGTCGGTACGCCTGTAATTCCGACCGAACGGCAACGGTTCCAATCTGCATCTAAAATTGCATTTAGATCGGGATCGATAAGTAATTCGCGTACATTTCGATCAGGAATATGTAGTGTAAGAAAGATTTCGCTTAATAAGGCAGGATCCGAAATGTTTTTACCTCTACCGAAATACGCATCAAAAACCTGATTCCTGAACGCATTATGGTATTCACTACCTTCAAGGTGTTTTGCGAGGAGTTGGGCATTTCTGCTGTTGTAAGTATGGTTCCGAGTCGTCCACTTTAGGCCCATTGTTTGTGCCTTAAGTCTTATGGCCTGCTGGGCTTTCTCAACATTGACATTCCGCCCCGAAAATAATTCATTGAGCGTCATCCCTTCATCTGGTGTTTTCGGGTGCAAAGGGTAGTAGACGTATTCGATGTTTAGTTGATGACGTGTTATGAATGGCTCGAGCTCTTTCTCGATGATGTAGCACCATGGGCAAACAAAATCGGTATAGAGAATTGCAACAGAACCGCTCATAGAACTTTTTTCAGTAATCACCCTTTAATCCCACGAAACAGCAATCTCGAGTCAGGAGCCTGTCCAGTATAAGTTCTGAGGCTAACGATGACGGCCACTATTGCAGAAGTACACGTGGTAAACATACCATCCCACCAAGTATTATTCCTGATTTCTCCAAATGCTCCAAGCCCTTCCACGAAGTCATCACTGGCAAACTCCCCGATGAAGATCCGAATGAAACAATAAACGATAAGTCCAGCAAACATACCTGCTGTAGCCCCAACTGAAGTAGCCTGAGGAAGAAACAATCCAACCATTAGGATAGATAGTAATAGTCCGAGTGTCGCTCCTGCAACCGATAGTAGGATGTCAAAAACCGGTGCATTGATAAACGCCATGAGGCAACCAGCACCGGTTACAGCGACACCGAAAACCAAAGTAAGTTTCCGATTTGTTCCAAGTCCCATGTCCCGCCCCTTGTACCAATCGGTTACAAGAGTTGCTGTCATACTGTTGATACCACTATCCAAACTACTCATCGCGGCGGCAAACAATCCGGCAAGTAAAAGGCCGGTAATCCCTTTCCCTTCCATGAAGCTCATTACGTAATTAGGTAGCAATTTATCTTTCGTTGCACCGTCACTATAAGCGTCAAATATTTGAGCAGTCTCGGGTGACTGTTGATAAAATACGTATAAAGCAGTACCAACGAAGAAGAAAAGTGTGCAGGAGATCAAAGTGAAGACGCCCTTGACCCCCAACGAGAACTGAGCGTCTTTTACAGTATTAACCGTAATGTAACGTTGATAGGATCCATACGTAGCCAATTGACCACCCATGTAAATGAAAAATCCATAGGCACAGGCTGAAAAGAGGTTCCGTTCTCCCCAACCTCCCGTCGTGGAAGTCATATTCATTTTGTCATTCTGACCGGCAATTTCGAAAAACGTTGTCCAGCCGCCATCGATATCACCAATTAGGGACCACAGCAGGAACACCATTCCCCCTCCTAAAGCAAAAGCCTGAATGGTGTCGGTCCAAATCACAGCCTTAACGCCGCCCATTGCTGTATATCCGGTTGCAAGAATACCGACTATCAGAATGATCGTTGCTTCATTAACCGAAGAACTCGTTTCTAGAACCTCCCCTAGCACCCGAGCTACGGCTAGCAACATACTTGCCATCCAGCCAGCCGAGTAGAACATAAATACACAGCTGGCTAAAAGCCTCAACTTGCGGTTGAAGCGTTGTTCGAAATATTCATAGAGGCTGTCAAATTTCCAAGATTTGTAGAGTGGTATGAACCACTTACAAGTAATAGGTATGACGATGAAAGGTATGAAAAGTATTGCCAATAGTTGATGGTAGTCCCTAAATGCACCTTCGGCAGGCAGCCCTACGAACGAATTGGAACTAAATGTTGTAGCAAATAGCGACAATCCGACGGGCAGCCAGTGCATTGACTTACCGCCATGAAAGAATTCGTCGTTGCTGTCTTCTGTTTTCGAAAAATAGAAACCAAGTGCAAGGACAAGGCCTAGATATACGCCACAAATGGCCCAATCTAGCATAGATACATCTGAGATTGCGGAATAATACATGGCAGCGGGAATTCTTGGAAATGAATAATCTGGGTTAATACTCTATGATATAAAGTTCCTTCGGCCCAAGGGAATTTAATGAATCGAATTAAAGATTGTCAATTCATTGCATTTGACTTCGAGACAACAGGTATTGATTCCGTTAAGGATCGCGTCATAGAAATTGGGGCAGTGAGGTTTTCGGTTGTTGAGCCAAGTATCGATACCTTCGAAACCTTGGTTTTTCCCGACAAATCGATTTCTGATAGCGCCTCCGATGTGCACGGCTTAACGATGTCTGACCTTGTAGATGCTCCAGGTATGCAAGAAGTTCTACCTTCATTTCTTAGATTCCTGGGCGGGGATGCGATACTACTCGCGCATAATGCATCGTTCGATCGTTCCTTTCTGGCGGCCGAGTGTGTACGTTGTCACCTTTCACCCCCAGAAAATCAAGTTCTATGCACCCTACCTTTCTGTAAGTCGGTTTGGCCAGCATCGGATAATTATCGACTTGAGACAATTGGGCGGATGTTGGGATTGATTACTGACGAGGAACATCGAGGATTGGCTGATTCCATGCTATTACGAGACGTGTTCTTGAGAGGGATTAGGGACTCAGGGATCTCTGAAATAAATGAGCTCTTATCGCTATACAAACCGCACCAGATGAAGACTGTTGCCGATGTTCGCTTCCCCTCCCCAAGTCAGGTGACTTCTGTAGAACTAAGGTTAATAGAAAAGGCGATTAGTTCTAAGCGTGATCTTGCTCTCCAATACGGCGAGCATAGTCGTGCATTTCGGACAGTCACGCCGGAGTCATGTTTTAGCCGCGGCTCGAAGCATTACATGATTGCAATATGTCATCGTGAAGGCATTTCAAAGACGTTCCGCATTGATCGCATCCAAGAATGCTATTTGGTAATGGAGTAGACGGCTGGATGCGTTTTGCTAATCACAGTCTAAAAATAGTTAATTGAAATGTAGCTTAGCGGTGTATATTTCAGTACTACCTTCATGTGAGCTATACCACGAAACCAAGATGCAACCCGGGCAAAGGGCCACCATACCTGGATAGGAGCAATCACCGCCGGAGGGCAACGTTACGAGGTCATGTAGCTTCCCTGCTTCCAGTACGGAGACTACGAGTTGCGGTTGCCCCCTATTGATATTACGTCCGGCAACAAGACGCCATTGCATAAAGTCGAAAAGTAACGGCCCTCCTAGATATCGATCTAACGGCTGCGAACTGACTTTATTGCGAGATGAATTCGCCGTGAGCAATAGTGCATTTCGCTTGCCGCCTTGTCTGGCAAGAAATGTGATTCCGCCATCTTTGTCATGGATGAAATCAAATTCATCGCCATATTCGGTTTGTACGGTGAGGTAGTCAACAAATCGCTTGCCATCGGTGCTTGTAAGTAACCTTGACTGTACGATGGGAGTCTGCTCCGCATAGTCCGTCACCTCTTGGTATTCAGTTCTGCGCCGAGCGCAAATGTAAACTTGTCCGTCCCATGAGTGAGCCTTCCAAACATAATTCCCATAAGTTCCCTCCAATGCAAAAGGCTCGGACCAAGTCTTACCGTCGAGCGTAGATGTGCCATAGCCAAGCATTTGATTCATATTCCTGATTTTTGGTTTATGGGGGCCGCAGTACCACGTACCGGTGTAAAGATAGAGCTTATCTTTGAATACTACTAAGTGAGGATCACGCACGTCGCGTCCGCTCACGGAAAAGTTATTGACTGTTTCCCATTCGGACCCGTCGGTACTGCGTTTAACAACAATACTACTAGTGTCAAAAACGCTATGGCCGTCTGGGCAAGAGCGATATGTTAAATAGATGTGACCACGGAACCA
>Ga0066378_10000441_pt1 | contig 17875 bp, 12 predicted proteins | sample Knorr_S23_td_DCM_FD_70947 | JGI IMG/M metagenome (GOLD analysis project Ga0066378, IMG submission 70947) | Marine microbial communities from Southern Atlantic Ocean transect - Knorr_S23_td_DCM_ad_71m_LV_A | ecosystem: Environmental > Aquatic > Marine > Oceanic | place: Southern Atlantic ocean...
TACTGAAAGCTCTGAATATCAAGGCCACGGAACGGCCATAGCATCACTTCTTGTAGGTGACACGGGCATCGGAATAGCGCCATCAGCTGAATTACTTAGTATACAAGTAATGGATTCAGATGGTCTTGGCGATAGCTTCACGCTGGCAGAAGGTATTCTTCAAGCGGTCGACTCAGGCGCAAACATCATAAGCATGAGCCTCGGCAGCTACGGATATACGAGCGTTTTGGAAAATGCGGTCGACTACGCGGTGGCGAACAACGTGATCCTCGTGGCATCCGCTGGCAATGATGGCATAAATGCTACGCCTTATCCCGCTCGCTTCGACGATGTCATTGGAGTCGCTGCGATAGATGCAGAAAATCAGCGGGCTGAATTCTCCAACTACAGTCCTTCCATCGATGTCGCTGCCCCTGGAGTGGAGATCTTGGCTGCCTGGAGCGAAGAAGAGTGGATACGGTTTTCGGGCACATCTGCGGCCGTTCCCTTTGTAGCTGGGGGCATTGCCGCTACGATGTCCCTCGATAAGCAATTGAGCCCGCAAGAGGCAGTAGAGACCATCTTAACCTATTCCGATGACACCGCTGCCCCCGGAAAGGATCTGGAAACCGGAGCCGGATCACTGAATATGGATCGCGTTTTGAACCGCGATGAACGCGGCATTTTCGACGCGGCTGTTGGTGCCCTCTATTTAGACACCCAAAATGCGACGGAAACCACTACCCCGTTGCAGGTGACCGTGCAAAACAGAGGGACCGAGTATCTGCCGAATGTTTCTATTTTATTGTCCCAGAATGACGGGTACCCGCAAAGGGTATACCTTGGACCGTTGCGGGTACACGAAACGACCTCCTACACGCTTTACCTAGACAACACGCAGTTGGCGCTGGAGCCAGGGTACGCTGTCGATGCGGCAACGCAACTAAACGGACGACAGGATTCTCGTCCCGAAAACGATGCGAAATCTGGCACGCTTCGGATCGTTTCGAGCGATCCGTGAACCCAGTCGATTGTCTAGGGTGTTTGGTATTGACGATCCAGAATATCGGCGACCAACGTTTCTTCCAAGTCCTCGGCCACGAGTATGCGGACTTGGTCTATAAATCCGTGGATTTCGAAATTCATCACGATTTGCTGTTGGTCCGAAGAAATTCGAATAAAATCGTTCTCCATGTGCCGGCCCGCTTTGCTTTCATAAATGGTATCCGAACCTCCCAGCAGATCGTCACTGGCGCTCAAGCTTTGCTGGTGGAGAATTAATCCTAGAACGTGACCATTGAACCGCACGCGGCCCTTGGCTCTAAAAGAATCGGTTTGCTTATTGGTCGCATCGAAATGGACGAGATAGCTGGAAACTCGAGTCCCTGCCGGAATCACTGACTGCACCAGTCCGACATCCACCATAGTCTCGCGGGCTCGCTGCTTCTCGTCAGCCACTTTCAAGTATCTTTCTTTAGGGCCAGGCCCCAGGACTCGATAGCTTCCCGGCTCCGACAAATTAACCTCCACCGCTCGGGGCAGCACGAAGTCCTGCTTTTCCGGGAAGAGCATCAAGTAGTCATGCTTGAACCGTCCATAGCGGAGATCCTTCGGCGGATCCTGCAAGCTGCGCAGTTTCCCGTCGGTAGCTTGAATCAGACGATCCCGAAGAGGAGAAGGAGCGAAGCTCTCCGGATCGTAGTTGCAATCCAACCACGATGGACCGTCGACTAGATCATGCATATTATCCTTGGCGATAATCATAGGGACATTCTCCAGACCCTCTCCTATTTTTTTTCGTGCCTCGACCTCTCCTTCCAGCACGTGAAGTCTAGATTCTCCAGATGGATCTACGCGAAGAGCGAATTCAGTTCCCAAGTCGATCACCTCCATATCGGGCGTATCAATTCGGAAGCCTATTGCTCTCGGCGGCACATTCGCGGTTACTTTTCCGGTCATCAGCGTTATGTGGTCCAACCCGAAAATGTCGAATTCAGCCGGGCCTTTTATCGATAGCTTGACACCGTTATCTAGGCGAACCTGCGCGCGACCACCATCCAGCTTGAATGGGCCTCGCTGTAGACCTTTACCCACGAAATGATCTGAAGTCGAAATATCACCCTTTAAACTAGTGACGATCCCAATGTAGGTGGTCTCCTCGTAACTCGGATTCTCTGTGTCGAAAAACGCGTATTTGGAACTCCAGGTAAAGGCTCCAATTGCCGCTATCGTCGCAACGGCTGCCATTGTCCGCCAAAAACCAATATTTCCGATCTCGCCTTTGTCTGACTCGGATTCGAAGTTCACCAGTTCCCCCACTTCTCCCGCTTGGGCCAGCAAAGCCTCATGTTGGAGCGATCCATGCATGTCGACAAAACGGATATATTCACCCATGCGATCTTGGCTGGACCTTAGGATGCCGCTTAATCGGCCGGCCTCCTTATCAGTAAGAATGCCGTCAACGGCTCGATTTAAGAGCGTTTCCCAATGTAACTGATCTATGGTTTCGTTTTTCATGTCACCGACATTCCACTTGCGTGCATCTTTCCTTGGATGCAATGCATCAGAGTTTTCCGTATGCGCTGTAACGCCTTGTAGGTAGCTTCGACCGACTTATTTTGCTTTTCAGCAATGACATCAATGCTCTCCTCTTCAAAATAGTAATCGGTCAGCATCGCCCGTTTGTCGTCCGGCACCTCCGCCAAACACTCCTTTAAATACTCACGTCGTTGATCCAGCTCAGGTATAAGCATCGCTTGCCTCGATGCAATCTCCTTCATTAGATCATCATCCAAGAATCGACGCCAACGAGTCGATTTCTCCCGATGCTTGAGCGTCATATGATAGGCAAAACGGAATGCCCAAGGGGCAAACGGCCGTGAAGGGTCATAGTCGTCCATCTTTTTATAAAGAGCAATCGCGGTTTCCTGCAGAACATCCTGAGCATCCTGCGAATGCGGCATCAAAGAGAGTATGTAGCGGTAGATCTGCTTTTCATGTGACATAAAAAGCTGAACAAAGCGAGATCGCGAATCTTTGCTGTTTTCCAATGGCATAGCCGGGGACAGAAGCACCTTAACTATACTTTACGGAATTTCGGCCTTTCTGGACAACCGCAACGAATCGTTGTCCATCTTGTCCAAAAATATCGCAGCTAATGTAAAAAGACTTGCACACGGCACTTCGAATCTGGAATTCGCCGAAGAAATCTCCGCATGAATTTAATTCATGGTGTCAATCGTAAGCGCTTTCTGTCGCAAATTCAGGTAGACGCTTTATGGGGAAGCGCTCCCGGACTCCTAGTTGGGAATGTATTCGTTTAAAGCTCTAAGCAAAAGTCCATCGCCGCCGGTCGGCAAAGCTTGGAGGGAGCTCATTTGGACCGTAATGCCAGCAGCCGAAAAGCAAGGTTCTAGCCAATCAATTCGCGACTAGTTTCAGCATTCGCCCTTTTGGTACACGCTGGCGGAGATCGACCTGGTTCATAATCGCCAGATCGTTAGCGCTTAAGCCATAAGCTTCTTCTCCTGTCAGGTATTTCTCGAAAGTTTTCTGCCCGCCAACTGCCTGAACTTTCAAGCGAGCCGGTCGCAAGCCTCGAATAGCGGGGTCCTGGATCGGCCTGAAGCTTTGAGCGATCCGATCAAACGCCGGACGATAGGCATCTCTATCCGACAGCATTGTATAGCTCAGAAAACTAAATACGTTCCTATTGTAGGCGAAGAAAACGTTTTCGACCACCATCGTCCCGCTCGAAGTCTCTATCCGTCCCTCAACCGTGTACCCTGGTTGAGAGCCCACTTTCAAAGATCCCGCTCGAACGGGCTGCAGGCCGGATCCATCAACGAAACTTCTAGCAGCTTCCTCTGGCGTACTCCCTTGCCCAATACCAAAGATAACGATACCTCGACCTTGAGCATCCGCCAGTGTCACTCGACTGGCCTCGTTTTTCAAACGCCACCCTTGAGGGACATCGAATTGAAAATTCATGTCCGGGTGATAGAACTTGCCGCGAAGAGCCACGCCTTGCCTCGGATTCTCGCCCACCACAAGTCCGTCAATGCGTCTCAAGTACTCGGCTTCCCCAACTTTCAGGTCACCATACCTGGCCCTCATTTCCATCGCCAGTTGCTTAATCCGTACTTCCCGCTCCCCCGGATCCGGGTGGCTTGACTGCCAAGTCGGCAATCGGGAACCTGATTTGCTTGAGATCCGCCCAAGCGAATTGAAAAAGCCCGCCGACTCTCCAACTGCGTAACCCGCTTTGGCAGAGTACTCCACGCCATAGAGATCGGATTCCCTTTCCGCATCTCGACCATACTTGAGGGTGAGCATCTGAAATACACTACTGCCGAGTCCCAAAAATCGATCGGCGAAATTCTCGTTTCCCGTAATACCTGTTCCGATCACCGCTCCAGCCAAGAGTCCAATCTGACCCCACTGCTGCTTCAGCGCCTGCTGGGAAGCATGCCGAGCGGCCACATGCGTAATCTCGTGGCCCAAAACCACTGCCAACTGAGCCTCATTATTTAAGTGGGCTAGCAACCCTCGAGTGACGTACACATATCCTCCAGGCACGGCGAAGGCGTTCACCACGGAGCTATCCATCACTCGGAACTGGAATTGCAGATTTCGATAAATCACGGGTGTGTCCGCCCGGCGGAGATCACTCTGGGCCAAAACGCGTTCTCCAATCTCCGTGACGTAGGCTGAAAGTTCGTCATCCGGATAAAGGCCCATTTCCTGGATCATTTCGCGATCACTCTTTCGTCCAAGTTCCAATTCTTGCTGCCAAGTATAGCTGTAGCTCCGGTTCTCGCCCGTCAGAGCGCTAGGCTCAGTCACGCAGCTGGTAACGATCCACCCAAAGGGTATAAGGCAAAACCCTATCAATATAATTCGGTTTTTCGTCGCCATCAACGTACTAGAATATCCTGTAACGCTCTGACGATTCCAAGCGGGAAATGTTCCCCTTCGGCTCTAGTTTGATTTAAGCAAAGTCAGCCGAAAGCACGTTTCTCCGGATTCCGAGCCTATTAGCTCCAATTCCCCACCATGGGCGCGAGCAAACTCTCGAGATAGATTGAGCCCTAACCCAAACCCATCTACACCCCGGTTCCTGGCCAAGTCCACACGAGCGAAACGCTCGAATATCCTACATTGGCCCCCCGCAGGAATTCCCTCGCCCCCATTGGATATTTCCATTGTAATTCTAGTGTCACTTCCTCCCGCCCTAATTCGGAACCAGGGATCCTTATCATCGTTATAATTGACCGCATTGCTGAGCAAGTTCTGCAAAATCTGGGTAACGAGCGAGCGATCAAGATTGGCTGCCAATCCATCTCCTAAATCCAATTCGAATCGCGTGTCCTGAGACTGCATTTCAAAGTCTTCGACCAATTCAGAGATTAGGCTCCCAAAGTCAGATGGCTCGCCTATAATCTTGATCTTTCCCGCATCGGCTTTGGCTAACAGCAGCAATCTGCGGGTGATCCCCCGCAGCCGTTGCGTTTCCTCCAGCAGCAAGCCAAAGCGTCTTTGTTGCTCCGAATCATCGGGAGCTTCCTGCAAAGCAGTTTCTAAATGGCCCTGCAAAATCGTCAGGGGCGTTTTTAGCTCATGGGCCGCATCTGCGCTGAATCGAGTCGCATGATTGAAGCTCCTCGAACAGACAGGATGCCTGCGCTGCTCTCACAGCCCTGTAACTTTGCATCTTGAAACGCCAATTGCGATCGGGATTGATCACCGTTTTCTAATCACAAAATAATTGCGCTTGTCTCCTCCCCTGCGGAGGACATTTTCCCTCCGTTTTGAAGCGAAATGTTTCCCAGCTATTGTGAGGCCTGACAAAGAAAAACTGAAGTTCAAGAAGACCCTCTCCTATGCCAACGGGTATCGGGAGCTAGGCATGTTTAAAGAGGCGCTTGAGGAAATCGCGACACTATCTGAAAGATTGGCCTCTCGGCTTGAGGCGCTTCAATTGAAGCTAGCCATATTTTTTGACGCCAAGGACTGGGCCGCAGCCGAGTGCGTCGCCAAGGAACTGACAATCAGAGAACCGGCTGACCCTGGCAATTTGGTTAATCTGGCCTTCGCCGTACGACGATCCCAATCGATAGCCAAAGCCAAAGCGATACTCGCTGACGCAGCCAAACGATTCCCGAATGTAGCCATCATTCATTACAATCTTGCTTGTTATGATTGCCAGGACGGCGAGATCAAATCCGCGAAAGAGAAACTCGTTCAAGCGATATCGATCGATCCCAAATACTTGGAGACGGCTAAATCAGATGAAGACTTAGCCACCTTAGCAGAATGGCTCGACAATCTGGAAATCGCGTGAGCGGATAGGAACGGGCGACTTTCCACAATTGCGAATTGGCCTGAACTTGATGCCCATTCCACCGTAGGAGCGGATTAATCCCGCGATTTCGATGGCATGTACCTTATACCACATGCAAAAGAGGTTTGATAATATCGTATTAGATTATCGCGGGATAAACCCGCTACTACATTCAAGTTACAGTCAATTGATCACATAACGCTACCGCGACGCTTGATCCCGTGGCGATACGTGTCCTGTTTCTCAATATCGCTTCGAAGATACCTCAAATAGCGGTCGAGCCGCGGGCATCCCAGGGAGGAATAAGCTCCACGCTAATTCAAAGAATTTCCTTTGGGTCGATGCGCTTCACGCGCTGGATGCGGGCCCGGAATAATTCGTCCATCAAGAGCTTGGTTTTCTCGGAAATGAGAGCCTCTGCCTCTTCCAAGCTTGGCAGTGGCGATTGGTCCCGTTCGCTATTTGGCTCTGAAGCAATTTCCTCCTTTTCGAGACTCGATTCTTCAACGACAACCTGGTCGGCTTCTGGGCCTTCTTCCGCGCCGCCCGTTTCAACTTCCGTTGGCTGTTCCTCCAAAATACCGGTCTCTGGATCTTCCTCGACCTCTACCGGCGTCTCTGCCGCTTCTTCTTTGGATTGAGTTTCCTCTTCTACGGACTGCTCACCGCCAGCTTCGAAGCCTTTTTTTTTTTCGGCATAGAGTTTGCAATACCGGAAAGTTCACGAATCAGCCCATCGATGGCTCTGGCCCGGCACTCCTCAGAAGCTTTGAGCAAAGCTACTTCGAAATTCACCTTTTCGTTCAACCCAAACTTAAGTCCACTTTCGCTCTTGCGAAGGCTATCCAACAAACGGGTTATGGCCTCTGTTGTCATGGAAGCGCCTAAACTCACATCTGCCCCACCATTTTTTATGGTCAATAATAAGGTTTCTCTAATGCGGGCCTGCAGATCCACGAGAGCCCTGAAAAAGTCCCGGCCCGAGGCATCGAAATCATCGACCAGCTCCAGGATCTTTGCATGATCACCCGACGCGATGGCTTTCGCCAATTCGGTAGTCTGCTCAACGCTGACTAAACCATAGACCTGAAGCACATCTTCTTCGGAAATGCTATCGCCGCAAAAGGCGATCATCTGATCTAGGATTGACTGAGAGTCGCGCATTCCCCCATCCGCCATACGGGCGATTGCCTGCAGCGCAGTATCTTCTGCCGCGATCCCTTCTTCTTTACATATGTGCGCGAGACGTTCTCGGATCAGCTTTTCCGGGATGGGCTTGAGATCGAATCGCTGGCACCGGGAAACGATCGTTGGAAGAACTTTCTGGGCCTCAGTGGTCGCGAAGATAAATTTAACATGTTCCGGAGGCTCCTCGAGAATCTTTAGCAATGCATTAAAAGCTGCGGTCGAAAGCATGTGCACCTCGTCAATGATGTAGATTTTGTAGCGGCCTTGGCTCGGCGAGTACTGAGCGTCCTCTCGCAGATCGCGCACTTGCTCTACCCCGTTGTTCGACGCCCCATCGATCTCCAAAACATCCATGCAGGAGCCGTTCATAATGGCCTGGCAAATCTCTGAATTCTCAGGTGGATCGATTTTCGGGCCATCTTCGCAGTTCAAGCATTTGGCAAAAAGCCGCGCGGTAGTCGTTTTCCCAGTACCTCTTGGCCCGACGAATAAGTAGGCGTGAGCAATACGATTTTGGGTGATCGCGTTCTTCAAAGTCCGCACAACGTGATCCTGGCCGACCAGATCATCGAACTTCTGGGGTCGCCACTTCCGAGCGATTACTTGATAGCCTGTTGCTGACATTGAAAAGGAAACGGTATGTTAACCACGAATAACACGAATCGACACGAAAAATTCTTCAGAGTCCAACAGGAAAACGATAAATAATTTCAAAAGCCCTCCGCCGTACCAATCGATGTTCGGAAAACAATCATTTCCAAGCAAAACCCAAACTCCAACAACCATATTCCCTCGCCAAAGCTCGCCGAAGGGGGCAAAGAGTGGCCAGGCGACCTACGGCGCATGCGAAACGCGACTACCGTTGCTACCTTCCGGTCCTGGCGGGATTCGCCCGTCCAACATCGCATAGGACCTGACCGACGGGAAACCTGACGCACTTAAAGCAGGTTTCAATAGAAAATTTTGTTCGGGGGCTATTAGTCAAACACTCTATTCAGGAGACAGTATGCTCCATTGCAGTCTGGTAGGGCTGAATTTCCTCAGTCAGCCGGTTGAGACAATCTTGTTGCGGCTGTTTGGGGACCCGCCTCCGCCAAGTCTACGGACGAGACACGCAATTATCACTAACGACAGCCCTGACCGATCTACTCGCTCGATGGCTCTTCAGGCGGCGGATCGAAATAGTAGCGGCGCTGACTCAACTCAACTTGAATCTCGATTGAATCCAATGTCCGTGGGGGCTTCAAAATGGCCAGAGTTCCGACCTCTGGATGGGCCCGGAAACCCGTAGAATAGACAATCTTCCAGGCGTCGGCCACTCTTACGGCGAATTCGAAGGGCACTTCTTCAATGCTTTCGACATCAAAATGCTGGTCACCACCAAAGCCGTATCCGAGTGAAACGGTCTCTGAACCGACCCGAGCCAATAACGGCGGACCCGCCAAATTGAGAAGCCGTAAGTGGCCCGCCTCGAATTTTCCGGGGCTTTCGTCGGCCACGTACACGGTGTAAGGCAAGTCTCGCTTCTTATCTCTACGCGACACGAAAACGAGAAAAGCTCGAGAATCCACCCCTTCCAAATCGGCAATCGCTACCGTCTCTTCCTGCTCCTCACCTCTATCGTCAATTATTACTCGGATGAATGTAGCTTCAGACCGATTCGCAGGCAATCGGTAAACCGCAGTCCTGGCATAGGGGTCGAATGACACGGTTGCTAGCGTATCCTCTGCATCATAGAATTGAATATTCTCAAAATAGTTATCGCCGAAGGCGCGGGCCGTAAATAGAATCGCCTCCTTCTCATCGAACGAATTTTGCCCAAACACGCTTAACGACAAAATCGAGATTAGGAAAATTTCCGGTCGTAGGCTAAATGGCAGGGAGGATCGGCTCGATCCTCCAAAACAAACCTGCGGAGGACCGTGTCGGTCCTCCCTGCCACACAACTGAACCAAGTTTCGGAGCATAACGCTTAAATACACCAACTTTGTGACAATTATCCGGATACGCTTCCTCATATCTCGTCCCCCGTCATCCATCTAAAAGCGATGACTCTAAATTGGCGACCGTATTCGCCTGCATTAGCCCCAGCAATCGTCATGGGATCCACTGCAACCGGCTCGCTCGGGTGCTTTTGGTGTAACCGCTGAACTATCGCCTCGCAATACGCCCGAGCTACTGTCTCACTGGCGTCAAAGGGATTCACTGCGTCTCCGTAAGCTCGAACCAAGTAGGTATCGCTCCGAGTCGTCAGATAAGGAGCAATTGCGGTAAGCACATCCTGCTGAGTCAAATAACTGGAGGCGTAGGTCAAGGGGACGCCACTGACCTCGACCCCACTGTTAATAGCGGTATTCGCTAGCGCCAGTTCGATCGCACCTGAATCGATGAAGTCTTGCAGGCTCGTGAAGGGCCCTACTCCACCTCCAAGCCCCGATTGTCGGCGGACGCGAATCTGGTTAACGATCTCCACGGCCAAATTCTCTACCTCGGCATCCGTCAGCGACCGTATGCCTTTGCGAAAGAACTCGCGAGTACGCTCCAAATCATCGGTGGAATTGTACGAGCCCAGCCAGGTCTCTTCGGCCGATTGCGAGAATCTAAAGAACTGATTTTCACCGGTCACGTCGACCTCGCTCTGTCCAGGCGCTGGGGAGGTTCCCAATGGATCGTCGTAAGCCCAAGTTCCCATACGAATCCCCTTTAACAGAGCTCCCCAAGCTTCGATCGAGGTCGAATTCACATTGAACGCTCCATTCAGATACAAGTACTGAGCTGAGCCGGGCGCTTGAAGATCCGCCACGCTGCTCGTACCCACCGGTTGGATACGACTGTTAGGAAGGGGGCTGCCGACCGTCCAAGAGGTCGAAGCTGACTGGGGCACGGTAGACAAGAAAAACCTGTCGAAGACGTCATTGATGGATGCGATTACCGGAACGCTGCTGTTCGATGCTCCCAGATGGCTGCGTCTCCCAGAGGGAAACTCCGCTACTTGCAAAGCAGCTAAAGAGAGGTACTCCTGTCGAGGGAGTTCGAAAATCGGTATATTATTTTCAATCGAAGTCTCGTTATTGTAGCCTAAGAGGTCATTTACTGAACTCTGTATTGATGAATTCGTGAAGGCCCAGGACGATCCAGGGAAACGAAAGTACGGCAGCGACAGAGGAACATAGGGATCGGGCGGGTTTCCCGCTATGAAATTATCCATTATAAGAGCGCTCGTTATCAGTCCCGAGCGCGGGTCATAACCCGCCCAATTCGTATCCGGATTACGGAGCTCCCACTTGTAAGAAAGATGCCGTTCAAGCGGCGGAAGGGCAGTCGTCGGAGAGCTTTTCATTTCGTAAAAGCTGATCCCACTCAGAGTAGCCGTTTGCAACAAGTCGCCTCCACTTGTACGCAAGCTTAGCTCGGGGCTCCAAATAGGCCCATCCAATGCTAGTCGGTCGGAAGTGTAGACCTCATCCGAACTTACGAACGTCGGTAAGGATCCTACTTCATAATCGTAGGTGGGGCCGGCATCTATCGTTGAACCAGCGGAGAGCGAAAGGCCCACTCCCGGCACGTAGGTGCCTGAGAATACACGAATTTCTCCGGGTTCCCACCAAGTACCTGAGGTATCCAGGGTGAATTCCGGCACTCCATTCATTACAGCGTCAAGCCCAGCTACCGCGTTACTGGAGTATAGAGCGTCATTGTCATAGTAATCTACGGACAGTCCTGATGTGTTCGGATTATCGATACGGATCCTGAGATCCGTGCCATTCAAGCGGCTCGTATGAGGATTCCAGATTTCGACGGCTACACCAAATTGAGCGCAGATAGGGCTTCTTCTGCGTTCAGTCGGAAGGCCTCCTATCCCTAATTTCGGTGCCCCCATTCTCACTTCCAAATGAATCTCCGTGATTATTGGAGAGATCTTGGGAGTTGGTCCACCACCACCGAAAGTGGTGTTCTTTGCTGATATTGGGTAAGATCGTGTCAGATCGGTTAATGGCGCACTTGAACTAACAATGTCCGGAACATTCAGGTAGGGCATCAAAAAGTTGTTCACCAGATCATCGACTCCTGTATCTCCCGTACTGACGGTATGGATATCCGAGAGATCTTCTTTCAAACCGCCGCGAACAGGGTCGACCAGCAGTCCACGATGCATTCCAGAAAAGTCATGAAAGCGACTACGCACATCATTTTGGGCAAAAGTTCCCGGGGCGATTCCCAAGTAAGAATCCGTTCCTCCCGTGCCGTCTACCGCGTTGCGCAAGACGAATTCGTTCACGATGGAAGCGATACGAGCATCTGTCGCATCCATCTCCGCTCCCGTTCGTTCGATTCGGTATCGATGGGCCAACATCTGCTCCAGACGCTCCTTTTCATAAGATATGGTCGCGCTATCGTCATAATCATCATGCAGGGTTTCCGGGAGTTGATTCTCCAGCAAGTAACTCGCCTTAACCCCGTTGTCGCCCACCCAATACGCGTAGTGCCCGATAGTCGCTTCTTCGTTGGCGGCCAGCCCGACGATATTGTCGGAAACGATAGGCTCCTTAGGAGCTTCCACGTCATGAAAATCCTGCGTGAATCCCGGCTCCGGTTCCGCCGTCCCCTTTCCAACCAGCTTGACCTTGTCATTTGCCGAGCCCAGATCGCTAGCGAACGGATCGGCATCTTGAGTGCCTGTATCCAAGTTATAGTTGGCATCCAACGGACGGGTTACCAGCCATCTCGGGTTGTCCGTCGCATTGTCAACATCCCATACTCCTGTCCAGAAGGGCTGATAAACTCCGCTAGCAGATCCGTCGGCCGCATCGTTGAAGTCGTCCGTTGTTGGCGTGCGAGCTCCGTCTGCAGTGGCCGTCGCTCGCTGATCGGGCCCGGCTAAAGTTTGCAAATCGCCGATGGCCATCTGCAAAGCAAGTCGGGCATTCGCTCGAGCCACGCGAAGACCTTGATCATATTGATTGGAGGCAGTCTCCACTTGGGTCAACGCAACCAAGGAGAGCCCAATAAGCAAAACAATGCTGGCAAGAGAGAAAACCAGGATCAAGGCGAAGCCCTGACGATTCCTAAATCGGCTAACGAATCCTATCGAACGCCCCTTTCTCACAAACCGCTCCTTCCTCGCACGACAATGTAGCGCCGGTAGAGCTTCGAATTGTTAGCGACGATTTCTTCCCATTGGGCATTGCCGCCTCTCTCTTCCATCGCTGAAAGCTCATCTGCCCCATTCTCGTCTAAAACCCGCATGAACACTTCCACTACATCTGGATATCGGTCCGAATAAGTCGTGCCTAAGAAGGTAGAAGCTCTGTGTTCTCCACTGCTTGGGATCGGGTCCTGCAACCTGCTGGACCCATCAGCGGGGAAGATTAGTCGCAAACCTTCCGGAGCATCCACATCGCTAGGATCCGTGGTGGGATCCGGCTCGTAGATATAGAGTCGTACTCCAAAATCCACTACATTTACTGCGAGTATGTTCGACCTTTTCGGATTGGCCACCCCACCGCCAACATCGTAGAGAGCATTGCTTCCAGTCAGGTCTAGGGCGTCCACAAGCCCGTTCTCTATGTTATCGACAACGTCCCGAGTCAGCGTCGTATTTCGGTAGAGCATGTACCGAGGTGTTCCCAAATTATCCCGGATCGTTGATCGAATAATTTGATAACCCACTGCATTTAGCGAGGGCGTCGAAGTGAACAGCCGCACCCAACAGCCAGACCATCCGTACTCATGATTAGCAGTACTGTATCCCGAACTCGAAGGCCGTTCCGCCGGACCCACTTCCCAATCCGAGCTGGCATTCCCATTGTCCGGCAATACGTCAACAGCTAGCATATGATCGGTCCCCTCCTTAAAGTAGGCGGACTCGAAATCCCTCGCGATTAAATCTAATGCTGCCCGGGCCTCGGTTTCCCGGGAAACAGCATCGCCAAAATTGTCCCAAGCCCGAACGAAGTCGCGTCCAATGGAGATGAAAAAGTAGCCTATGACCGCCGTCACCGCCAATGCCACCACCATTTCGATAAGAGTAAAGCCTCGGGTAGAACGGAGCATTGAAGATCTCGGAGAATTGTTGGCTGTAGGCGTCATCTCTTTCCAACGATGGAGAGGCTCCTGATCACCAGTTACTTGCAGGAGCGGGTTTACCCCGCGATATCGAAGTTGATTCCATTTCTTATCGCGGGATAAACCCGCTCCTTCACTGTATTTCACCTCGAACTGAAGCCCGTGCTCATCCTCAGGAGCCCAAACTTGGAAATGTTTAGAATGCCCGCTCGAAAATGGGCCCCTGCCTTGATCGATAGCAGACAAAGTTTCATCGCTGTAACCCAAATCGGATAAGCCAGAGTAGACCTGAGAAACGCAGCGCTCCGACCTATCATCGGATTTACAGGATCCGAAATCTCCCAATGGCGTTTTCATTTATTCAATATCACGGGAAGCACGAGCTGTTGCAGAGCTTCAGCATTGTCTTCGTTGTCCACAAACCCTCCAACCGAGTCGGGCACAAAAGCCGGCCAAATTATATTAAACAGAAATAGCCGATAGGGATCGTCGGCGTCATAAGTATACGTCGTGGGAGTCGAAATCGTGACTTTGTAGTATTTTTCCGAATCGGCCATGCTAGCCCCGTCTTGCTCCAATTTATCGAGATCCTGGCTAGCATAGAAAATCACATCGCTGCTAAGGAAACTGTTGTGGAAGACGTCATAAACGAGATTCGTGCCGCCCGGACCAGCGCCTACATCCACGATCGCCGCCCCTCGTAATTCAATCTCTAGCAGGGATTTGATCTCCACCGCATTCGGAGCTTGGGCCTCCGTATCCACGTTTCGATACGAAAGAGCGACTAATCCAATCGCAGGTACAACGATAATCGCGAACACAGCTAACGAAAGGACGGTTTCCAACAAAGTGAACGCTCGCCTGCGATGGTAGGGAGGACCGGCTCGGTCCTCCGCGACAGGGCAAAATTTTCGGAGGACCGAGCCGCTCCTCTCTACCCTTGTGCAGAACTTCGACACTCGTAAGCCAACCGTCTTCATGGAATTATCTCGCTCAAATCGTCGAATGCGTAGCTGACCCCATTGAGGCGTACAACGATCCCAACCGCCGCTTCGCTTCGTTCGAATTGCAAGATTTCGGCGGCATCATATTCTGCCAATCCGAGTACGAGTTGCTTATTCTGGTTGCCAGCGACACTCGCGCACGCTCCGAAATCCGCTTTGTCTATCCGTCCATCTGGCCCAAATTGAAAACCAATCCAATCCACTTCATCCGGATCTCCTGAATCGAAAACTATGCTCTGGGAAACAGGGTACAGCACCCCGCCTATCGCAAGACCAGAGCCCGAATTCGTACAGTTGTAGATACTTTTGGCCTCCGTATCCGCAGGCCAAAGCCCATCGAGGGCGAACCCATCCGTAAGAGAATCCACTGTTTGCGGCACGAAATACACGCCCTCCGGTAAATAGATCCCAGAATGAGCCGCGATCCACTTCCCAGATTCGTATTCCTCCTCGACCACGACACCGGCGTACCTCAGAAATTTGGCTCGATCCGAATTGTCGTAGTTTATGATAAGCATGGAATTACTTCCCCGAACGATGGCCTGCTCTCGGGCGAACCGCAAAAGACCGTGCAGCTCATTGCGGGCTGCGTTCACGGCTCCTGGAGGAACGGAGGCCTGATAGCCCACCAGCCCCATAGTAGCTAGGATGACGATGATCGCTAGAACGATCACTAGCTCTAAAAGCGTGAATCCGCGTTTTGACTTATTCTTACGAAGTCCGTAGGGTAACGCGATTCGCTGATGGCTATTTCCTTGAATTTGGTAGTGGCCGATCTCCGAGCGGCCATTCGACACCATAGTGGCCGCTCGGAGATCGGCCGCTACATTTCGTCTAAGAAAGGTCTCATTCCCATGGAGGCTACGAACTTTGCCACGCGAATCTCTATTCTGCGTAAATGTTGTCCACATTGTCTGCAAGACCCGAGTTGGGCTGTCCTTCTGTCGTCACATCCGCGTACCTCGCATCGGGCCCAGCGGAAAATAGGACGTAGTTGTAGTTTTCCCAGCCCGAATCGTCAGGATCATAACGATAGCGGAAGGGATTCCCCCAAGGATCTAATATCGTATTGTTTATCAGTGATGACGTCCCGCCGATGACAGGGAAGTTGCCATTGGCAAACTCGAGAGCGCTCCTGTCAAGAAACGAGCGGAAATTACCCAACTTTCCATTGGGAGCTAGGGTTCCGTTTAGGGCATTGAAAAGGATTACCTCCATCGAAGGTGAACTTCCCTCAACCATAACCTCTCGCGGGTATTCTCCAAACGAGGACTTGTATGCCTCCAAAGCTTGCTGGATCTGAATAATATCAGTGTGGGCCTGTTTGCTTTTAGACAGAGGGAGCAATCCACGGGCGCCCATCGCCAGCATCGTCATGATCACAACGATGACAGCGATCGCCCCTAATATCTCCAATACGGAGAATCCCCGCTTATCCGGGCCGATTCTGAGACAAATACCCATCGGAAACTCCTATCACCTCTTTCGCCCGAGCGCACCCTTGGGTAAGGATGAAGGCTGAAGGAAGAAGGATGAACCGGGATTACGCTAGACTTCATCCCTCATAATTCATCCTTCCTCCTTACTTCTGGGCTTGAAGCTGATTGACCACGGAAATGTCTTCCAAGGTGGTTGTGTCTTGATGGATTTCCTTGCCGGCCGCGATATCCTTTAAAAGGCGTCGCATGATCTTGCCGCTTCGCGTTTTCGGCAAAGCAGAAGCGAATCGAATTTCGTCGGGCTTGGCGAAGGGTCCGATTTCCGAACCCACATGGACTCGCAAGGTAGCTTTCAATTTATCACCGCCCTTGAATCCGTCCTTCAAAGTGACGAAGCAAACGATGGCGCTGCCTTTGATTTCGTGAGGCCGCCCTACTGTAGCTGATTCCGCCACTGCTCTATGGCTCACCAATGCGCTTTCGACTTCCGCAGTCCCCAATCGGTGTCCTGAGACATTCAATACATCATCAATGCGACCGACTATCCAAAAATAGCCATCCTTGTCCTGACGACAGCCATCTCCACAGAAATATACGCCTTTGTACTCGCTCCAATAAGTCTCTTTGTACCGCTTATTATCTCCGTAAAGCGTGCGTAGCATGCTAGGCCAAGGCTGGGTGAGCACGAGCTTTCCGCTCCTCCCTTTACGAACTTCCTTACCGTCGTCGTTGAAAACCTTGGGAACGACTCCGAAAAATGGAAGCCCCGCAGATCCTGGCTTGGAAACCGCCGCTCCAGGCAAAGTGGTAATCATAATTCCGCCGGTTTCCGTCTGCCACCATGTATCCACAATAGGACAGCGCCCCCCGCCAATCACCTTGTGGTACCATTTCCAGGCCTCCGGATTGATAGGCTCCCCAACCGATCCCAGCAAACGCAGGGAGCTCAAATCATGTTTACGAATATGATCCTCACCCCATTTCATAAAGGCCCGTATAGCCGTCGGGGCGGTATAGAAGATCGTTACTTTATGGCGATCGACAATCGACCAGAATCGATCAGGTCCAGGCGAATTGGGAGCCCCTTCATAAATGACGTTCGTTCCCCCATTACTCAAGATTCCGTAGACCACATAGCTATGCCCGGTAATCCAGCCAATATCTGCCGTACACCAATAGGTATCGCTCTCCTTTAGATCGAACACGTATTTCGAGGTTATCGTAGTTCCCAAGAGGTATCCACCACTCGTATGCAATACGCCCTTGGGCTTTCCCGTGCTCCCACTCGTGTAGAGGACGAAAAGCGGCGTTTCGCTATCGAAGGCTTTCGCCCTGTGCTTGTGAGAAGCATTGGCGACAATATCGTGCCACCACAAATCGCGGCCCTTCTTCATGTGAACGCGATTCCCGGCCCGCTTCAAGGTGATCACGTTTTCGACTGATGGACAGCCTCGCAAAGCGGCGTTCACGTTGGATTTCAGATCCAAAATCTTGCCGCGCCGCCAACCTCCGTCGGCCGTAATTACCAGTTTCGCCGAACAATCGTTCACCCGATCCTTAATCGATTCTGAACTGAATCCGCCAAAAATTACCGTATGGACGGCTCCAATGCGGGCGCAAGACAGCATGGCTATTACAGCTTCGGCTACCATCGGCATATAGATCGCGACGCGATCGCCTTTGCCGATGCCGAGCGCTTCCAAAGCATTGGAAAACTTGCATATTTCTGTATGCAACTGCCTGTATGTCAATGTCCTCTGATCCCCAGGCTCCCCCTCGAATATCAGAGCTGCCTTGTTTTCCCGCGCAGTGCCCAAGTGCCGATCTACACAGTTTTCGCAAACATTGAGCTTTCC
>Ga0066378_10000445_pt1 | contig 17833 bp, 20 predicted proteins | sample Knorr_S23_td_DCM_FD_70947 | JGI IMG/M metagenome (GOLD analysis project Ga0066378, IMG submission 70947) | Marine microbial communities from Southern Atlantic Ocean transect - Knorr_S23_td_DCM_ad_71m_LV_A | ecosystem: Environmental > Aquatic > Marine > Oceanic | place: Southern Atlantic ocean...
GTGCTGCAATCCACAATAGGTAGCGCAGCGTGCCATCGGACAATTCTGCCTGTGACAAGGGACGAAGCAATCCATCCTGCTGAAAGCTGAGATCGAAGCGACCCGCTTTCTGCACGATATCCACGTGGGCGCCGGGGAACGCGTCGGAGACCGCGGCTTCCAGTCCTTCGTGGTCTCCCACCTCCACAATTGTGCGCCAGACCGACGCAAGATCATGGCCGTCATTGCTGAGCACCGGTGTGCGTGTACCGATATTTGATTGCCTGGCCGGCGCATCCTGGTCCGAACGGAAATGATCATAGAACCGCCAGGACTGGATCGCTTCTCGCAAGACGTAAACTTCCGGAGCTCTAACAGGATCAGGTAGGCGCGCGAGCATACTGTCGTAGGGTTGCATGTGCTCCTCAATTACCTGCCATTTTCCGTTGTCATCTCGAGCACGAACCATCGGTCCTCGGCGTTCCACCATGGTGCGGCTGGGGTGCCAGACAGGACCGTGCCAGATGACCTCGCGCTTAACGCAGGGATCCTTGCCGAACATGGTGCGTGGCACGGGTTCCGGCAGACCATAGTCGATGGCATAACTGAGCTGTTCAGCGGCAAAACCAAATCGAAGACTCACAGGACCCTGTTTTACCTTTCCTTGAACCGGATGGTCACCGGCGAGTTCTTTTCTGGAGAATGCGCCCGGTCCCGCCCAGAGCAAAGACTCGATGCCGCCCTCTGTTGCAATCGAGGCGGTGGACGTCCCTGTGGCGGTCTCCGCAAGCAACCTGAGTCCGCGGTACAGATTCGATTTGCCACTTCCGTTAGCACCCGTCACAAGGTTGCACTGATCAAGAGGCAGTATTATTTCCTTCAATGATCGATAGTTTTGCACCGCAAGTGAATACAGCATGCAGTCAGCCTAGGACCTTCACCGACATGAGACAAGTCGCAGAGTATGATGGGCTGATAATTCGAGGTCGCGGAGATACTCTTGGTGGATGTGGATCGCAGCGTGCGTCGGCTCCCGATAGAACCTGACGAGGTGGCGCCGGATGGCGCAGAAGTCAGGCTTCTGGCGCGGACCGAAAATGCGAGTATGGCGCATTTTCGTGTACACCCTGGTCAGGTGACGCATGCTGTGATGCATCGTAGCATTGATGAAATCTGGTACGTGACGACAGGCGAGGGGGAAATCTGGATGAGCAACACCGGCGCTGTCGCGCCGCATCAAGTTGCCTTGAGACCAGGGCTGTCCCTGGCGATTCCTCAAGGCACCGCATTTCAATGCAAGAATGCAGGTCGCGTTGACCTGGATATCATTGCTGTCCAGGTGCCGCCATGGCCTGGTGACGATGAAGCTGGCATTGTTGACAGCATCTTTGATGCCGATTAACGGGAAACCGCTTCCAGTTGTTTGACAATAAACAGCGTATTGGTCGGTACGCGCAATCGCACATGGAAAGCGAGCGATTAACCAGAATCGGATGCGATCCGGATCCTGGTCTGTGAGTGATGCCATCCGGTCGATGAGCGACAGCGGACCTTCCATGAGGTGTTCGGTGCAGTTCAGTAGATGCTGCGTCGCGTCTTACTTAGGATCGCCGATGCATGGCTTTGGATCGATCAGCGTCCAGCCATTGTTATTTGTCAGTATTTCCCCTGCGTGCAGGTCTGGAGGAATCAGGACTGTTTTAACCATCGAAGCTCGCATCCGGTGATAGGTCTCGACGTCTTGTCGGTTCAGATAGCCCTTGCAACGATCTTCTGTCAGTTCACTTAGCTGAAAGCCTTTCTTGAGAAGTGGCATGTTGGCAATGTCATCGCTACGATAATTACTCAAAAGCGACATAGGAAATGGAGATCGCGATGGGAGACAAGACAACAGTCGTATCAAGTGATGGTTTCGAGCTGGATGCCTGGCTGTCGGTGCCTGAAGGAACGCCAAAAGGAGGCGTGCTGGTGATCCAGGAGATTTTCGGTGTGAACGCCCACATTCGTGAGGTAGTCGACGGTTATGCCGCGGATGGCTATGCGGCCCTGGCGCCCGCGCTTTTTGATCGTGCAGAACGCGGCGTCGAACTGGGTTACGAGGGAGACGATTTTGGGAAAGGTGCAGGTCTTGCTTTCAACGAACTGAAAATGCCGACCACCATCCGTGACCTGATGGCCTCTGTCGAGGTCCTGGCGCATTACGGCAATGTCGGTGTGGTTGGATACTGCTACGGTGGTCTCATGGCTTACCTGTCCGCTTGCAACATCGATTCACTGAGTTGTTCGGTCGGTTATTACGGTGGCGGCATCGCCAATCAGCTGGCGCATCGTCCTAGAATTCCTCTGATGCTTCACTTCGGCGAGCAGGATGCTCATATTCCGATGGCCGATGTGGCAAAGATCAAAGAAGTCATCCCTGATGCGTTTGTCCATACCTATGACGCGGACCACGGATTCAATTGTAATCATCGTGCTTCTTACAGCGAGCCGGCGGCAAGACAGGCTAAGGAACGGACGCTCGCTTTCTTCGCAACGCACATTGGGTGAGTGCCTGCGTGTTGTCGGCCACTACAATTTATAGCTGACATCCGAGATGGCGTTGATCTCGGGACCGTTTGTCTCGAAGTAGACCTTTCTCCGCAGATTGCAGCTAAAGATCACGAGCAGTCGCGGATTCAGCACAAATGGTCTCTGGTTGATTCAACGTGGTTTCAGTAAAATTTCCGCCCGCTTAATTCATTGTGCGAGACGTTTTGGATTGTATTCTCAATTTATCCTGCCCCGACAAGCTCGGTTTGGTGAAGACCGTCTCCGATTGGTTGTACGCAGAGAATGGCAACATCATCGATAGCGATCAGTTTGGCGATCCTGACAGTCAGACCTTCTTCATGCGTGTGCACTTTTCGCTTGAAGATAAGCCAGGCAGCACCTTCGAACGGCTGTATGAGTCTTTTGTGCGTGTAGGTGAAGAACATCAGATGGTGTGGCAGCTATGGCCCGCGAGTAGAAGACCCAAGGCATTGATCATGGTGTCGCGTATGGATCATTGTTTGGTAGACCTGCTTTACCGGACGCGTATCGGCGAGCTGCCGATCGACACCTCACTGATTGTGTCGAATCACCGTGACGCATACCCCCTCGCTGCCGCGGAGGACATCGACTTTCTTCATCTACCTGTCACACCCGACACCAAGTCGACCCAGGAATCTCGCCTGATTGAAGAGATTCGGAGTCGGAACATCGAAATGGTGGTGCTCGCGCGATACATGCAAGTTCTGACGGCAGAGTTCTGTGCGGAGCTCCCGGGTCAGATCATCAATATCCATCATTCGTTTCTGCCCAGTTTCAAAGGCGCGAAACCTTACCACCAGGCGTTCGATCGCGGTGTGAAGTTGATCGGAGCCACCGCACACTATGTGACGGATCAGTTGGATGAAGGTCCTATCATTGAACAGGCCGTCGAACGTGTGGATCACCGGATGACCGCTGGCCAGTTGTCTGCGGTGGGTCGCGACGTAGAACGTATCGTGCTGGCCCGTGCAGTGCGATATCACGCAGAAAGACGTGTGATGATCAACGGTCAGAGAACAGTGGTCTTCCAGTAACTGATCCTCCTGTGGCTGTTATACTTTGGCCGCTCTCAGACCAGTTATAGCCGGGACCGACCATGAATGTCACTGACGCGATGTATGCGCGCAAGACCATCCGCAACTTCCTTGACACACCTGTCAGCAACGAGGTGATAGCTGAATTGCTGACGAAGGCAGCACGTGCGCCTTCGGGAGGAAATGTGCAGCCATGGCGCATTTATGTGTTGAATGGGGGCGCCATGACGCGATTCCGCGCCCATGTCGAAAGCCGTGCTTCTGTCCGTGAAACGCCGGAATATGCCGTCTATCCGCCTTCTCTGAAAGAGCCCTATCGATCATCGCGGTTCAAGGTCGGTGAGGACATGTATGGCTTGTTGGGAATTCCCCGTGAAGACAAGTCTGCGCGATTCGAGCACTTGGCACGAAACTACGATTTCTTTGGAGCGCCAGCATCAATCTTCTGTTTTGTGGATCGAATTATGGGTCCGCCTCAGTGGTCAGACCTGGGTATGTTCCTTCAGAGTTTCATGTTGTTGGCCCAGGAGGCGGGTCTGGATACGTGTCCGCAGGAGGCATGGGCGTCGAAACCTGAAACGGTCTCCACCTTTGTTGATGCACCGGAGGAGTTGATGCTTTTCTGTGGGGTGGCAATTGGTCATGCGAATCCGGAAGCACCTGTAAACTCACTGGAGAGCGATCGCGAGCCGTTGTCGTCCTTTGCGACATTTGTGGCGTGACCACCCCTAGCGGGCTCATCCTGAGCAAAGTCGCAGGATCTCCGGGTAGAAATGCACTGCGGTCACGTTCGCAGGGGTGACGTGGAAAGGTACGCTACCGCCGCTCGTTCCCTGGACCGTGATAATTCTCCGGCACGGCTCCATCTTTAATCCGCTGGTTGATCTCTCTGTGACTTGATGGGTACAGCGCGCGTCCATCGAAGCGAGGATCGTCGAGCTCATAACGGTACGCTCGGAATACGAAAGGGGTTCGACCAAATCGGCTCTGGAAGAAAAATGGGGATACCCATTCCCAGACAGTCTCGCCCTCTGGCGTCACTTCAAAGAGTCTTGCGGTTGCTGATTCGGTAATCAGCGTATTGCCGTTGGGGAGTCGGCTTGCGCCCGAACACATGAACGAGTGAAACGCCAGGATGACATCAGCCTGATAGCTCCATTCGGCCTTGTTGGTTTCAGGGTTGATCTCAACGACACGAGAGAAGCTTGGACCCCGGCGATGACAGCCATTGTCGAAGATCAGAATGTTGCCATTGTCGAGCCAGGTCGCGGCGTGCTGATGATTCAGGGCCAGCGGGAAGTCGTTTGTAGCGTCACCAAATCGCCATTTGATATCACCACTCTCCGGATCGATGAGCATTACCTGACTTGTGTTACGGAAACTTACTAGCCAGTCTCCGTTCGGGGTTGTGGATAACGCGTTGGCGTGAGCCCATTCTTTCCGATTTTCTAGCGGGCAGATGACATCGAGCGATGTATCGAAATGTTCCCAGGAGTTCCATCGCTTGATCTCGCGTCCTGACGGGTTCACTTCTAGGATGACATCACCCCACATGATGGGATTATCGGTGTCTGCCTTGGGATCCTCATATCCTCCCTGGACTTTGCTAACGATATCCAATGGGACCGGATACCATCCTAGGACTAGATGATTGCCGTTCTCGAGTCTTTCATATGCATGGTGCTGAGCAGGATTACGGTAAGCCCAGACCACGTTGCTGTCCCAGTCAAGCTCCATCATGGCACCCGAGTTCCCGCCCATATTCTGGCGACCCTCAGCATGTCGAAATGGACCGGTCTGAATCAGCAGGTGACCATTTTCAAGCATATGGGCATGCTGAATACCTTCGCTGTTGTGCCAGCGGTGTACCACCTCTCCTTCCGGGTTGAGCAGAGTCGCATGTTTTCCGGTGACTGAGCAGAAGAGGGTCAGACCATCGTGGGATTTTTCTGCGTCTCGGTAGACAAGTCCTTCCGGGCGATTACGAATCCAGGTCATGCTTGCTCTGCCTATCGGTAAATCCGGCACGTATGTTAGCTCATCTGTCTAACCTAATGCGGATAGTCGCTTATCTTCCAGCTTGAGTGGGGACCGGACACTGGCCCCGCTATGAACTAGACAGGCCAGTTCTCCCAAACTGGTTCATTGTAGGCATGGCACTTGGATGGTTGGGCAAGCGCAGAACAGGCCGACCGATGTTGGAGCACTCCGTTGGCCCCCCCTGGGCTTGCCAGCTACATGACTGTTTTCCCGGTGCATGATTTTGGTGTAATTATCGCGGTGAATAGGCGGGATAGCGGAAACCGTATTGGGATGTTGATCAAATTATGGAAACGGTTTCTAACGAATCGCGTTGCCGGATGGTGGGCGGTTTGAGAGAATGTGTGGCCTCATGTCGTCCTCCACACTCAACGGATCGACCTCCGATCCCGAACCGTCGGCGTCTACGCATCAGGTCGCACAACGACCTTCACGGTTCCGTCAACTGTTGCGCCTGGTACGTCCATATCGCTTCACGCTGATGCAGTGTCTGGCGATCATGTTGCTGCTCTCTGGCCTCAACATGTTTTACCCACTCTTGTTTGCAGAAATCATTGGTCGTGCCTTACCCAACCAGGATATGGAACTGTTTATATCCTGCCTGATTGGCATGCTGTCGATCAGGATGATTGGTGAGGGTCTGGGATTGTGGAACGGTCACTTGCTGCGCCTGGTGGGAGGTCGAGTGATCTTCAGTCTGCGCAAGAAGATGTACGACCATGTTCAGAAGTTGTCGTTGGGCTTTTTTGAAAGCCGAAGCCCGGGTGAAATCAATGCTCGGCTTATGGGAGATACCGCTTCTCTCACAAATCTGGTGACCGGCACCTTACTGAGAACCATTGAAGCCGTATTCACGGCAATCATCATTGTATGCCTCTTGTTTTACCTCGACTGGCGCATCGCGCTGGTTGCGCTTGCGGTCACACCCTTGCATTTCATGAGCTACTTTATGTTCGAGCGACGACTCAGCCACGAGTCATGGAAGGCGACGGAGAAAAATTCCCAGGTCAGTGGCAAGACCCATGAGGTGTTCGATGCTTCCAAAGTCGTGAAGGGCTACTCGGCGGAACGTCGTGAGGTTCGTACACTGGTTGGACAACTGAGGGAAGGCCACGAGATTCAACTTCAGTCAGGCTGGCTGTCGAGCAGTTGGAGCGCATTCACCAATTCCGTCTCGCACGTCGGGACACTGATTGTGATGGTGGCCTGTGGTCTGGTTGTCATGTGGCTCGAATTGGATGGTTTTACAGAAGCGGAAGGCAAAGATGCAATCCAGCAGGGCGTGGTCACGTTCTCGGCGATGATCGCGTACGTGGGCATGTTGTATGCGCCCATCTCTCAATTGATTGGTGTGATGGGACAGATTATCCCAGCGCGCGTTGGTCTGATGCGTGTCTATGAAATTCTGGATCTCGAACCGGATATTGTTGACGAGGATCGTGCGATAAGGCGAGATGTGGTCGGACGTGTCGAGTTTGAAGGTGTTGGATTTGCCTATCCGATGAGCAAACAGGTCCTGACCGACATCACGTTTACCGCAGAACCCGGTCAATCCATAGCGCTCGTTGGGCCGAGTGGTGCTGGCAAGACGACGGTTGCGAACCTCATAGCACGGTTCTACGACGCGTCAGAGGGCAGTATTCGGATCGATGGTATCGACATCGGGGAATATGCCATCCACAATCTCCGCAATCAGATGAGCATGGTGCTGCAGGAAACCTATCTGTTTCGGGGGACTGTTCGGGAAAATCTCCTGTACGGTAAGCCGGACGCCACTGATGCTGAAGTGATCCAGGCGGCGACGCTCGCCAACGCTCATGAATTTGTGCAGGCGCTGCCTTATGGGTACGACACGATCCTGGGTGCGCACGGCGCGCGTATCTCTGTGGGTCAACGGCAGCGATTGGCGATTGCTCGGGCACTGATTCGTGATCCCAGACTGTTGATATTGGATGAAGCGACGAGCGCGTTGGACACTGCCTCAGAGATGAAGGTGCAGGAAGCGTTGTCTACGCTGATGTCTGATCGAACGACTTTTATCATTGCTCACCGGCTCTCGACCATTCGCGACGCTGACGTCATTCTTGTCCTTGATGATGGTCGCATTGTTCAGACTGGGACCCATGAGCAATTGATCAACAGTGATGGGTTGTTCCGCAAGCTCTACGACCCGCTGTGGGCGAGAGACAAAGAAAAGCAAGAAGAAGAAGAGCTTCGTGCGCTGGCAGAAGCCGAGGCCCTGGAGTCCGCAACCTGATGTGGCGTCCCCAGGTGTACGATCTGGTTGCACACTACGAGCCAAGATCAGACTTTTCTTTGACGCATAGCATTCGTGCCGCCGTAAAGGAGCTGGGTCGGGAGTACCGTGGTAGTACGCTGATGACGGGCGCACACGCAGGCACGCCGGTGATCCATACGGACATGCGGGGAATCTCAATCGGTACTCGGCTAGAAATCAGCCGACTGGCGATCAGGGAGAAGGATCGGCAACCGCTTGTGGCCGAGGTATTTCGGATGTTTCAGGAAGCCGCCGAACGCGGCATTGCGAGTGGTCCAATCGACCGTATGACAGTGAAGTTCCCGAATGCGGAGAGGAAACCAGATGCGCGTCAGCCCATCCATGATGCGTACGAGGAAGTTTTCGACAGCCCCTGTTGTTTTCAGCGCATGCAGGATCCGCACACGTTGCGGCTTGGGCGTGCCGTGGTACACCAAGCACTGATTCATCATCTGCGTGAAGACGGCCCCTATCATTCAGATCACCAACCTCGTGTCGAACGGGTCCATAGTGAATTGGGGCGTCGTCCAGGCCGGTACGAGGGCTATCAGTATTTTGTAGAACCGATCTTCACGCCTGGAAAGTATCCGGAAGTGGTTTTTCATTACAGCGGAGATGAGCCAAGTCGCATCATTGAGGTGACGATGCGTCAGAAATCGGAAGAGGAGCTTCAATTCATGAAGCCCGAGACGATGCGAACAGATCCCTCTCGGTTTGTGTCGCTGATGGACTACGATCAGGGAGCTCGGCGATTCGGTCGTCTCTGGGTGATGCAGGAAGGCCTGCTTCGACGACTGGATCGCGAGTGGTTACCGTTGATCTATCTTTTCATGGACGATGATCTGAATCCGATGCTGGACGTGACGTTCACCTGGGAAGAACTTTATGAGCGCCAACGCTTGAGTCCCTATGTGCCGCGTACGCAGCGACTTTCGTCCACGTTTCTGGACATCTGTATTGAACGACTCTCCGAGCGATTCCTGGTGCTACAAGAAGGCGGACGGTTCCGGTTGCAATCGGTGTTCAACGACGTCCAGCACGTGACTTTCTACGAACTGGGTCACTACGACAAGCGTCTGGGCTGATACACTGGGCGTCACTCATGGAAAGAGGTAAGGTGACGTGGCAAAAGGGAGGCAGCATTGGGACGGGTAGTCGGGCCGGCGTTTGGATTGGGTGTCATGCTTGCCGTTCTTTGGCTGGTCTTGTCAGGGCACTTCGAACCTCTTCTGATCGTAATCGGCCTCGTATCCGTTGGTGGTGTAGTCGGTCTCTGCCTGAGCCTGGGTATCGTCGATCGTGAAGGGTTGCCGTTTCATCTATTACCCAGATTGATCATCTATTGGTCCATACTGGCGCTCAAGATTGTCAGGGATAACGTGATCGTTGCTTACACCATCCTAAAACCGAAAGGACGCGTTAAACCCGGTCTCGTCACTATTTCTCCCGAGCTGAAGACTGATCTTGGCAGGACCATCTACGCTAACGCCATCACCTTGACGCCAGGGACATACACGGTCTCTATCGATCAGGACTGTTTGCTCGTTCATGGGTTGAATGAAGCCGCAGCGCAATCGGACAAATCCGACGAGGCATGGCGAGAGGTTCCAGAAGCATGATTGAGATTGTCGCGTTAGTGCTGCTGCTCTCGATGGGCATTATCCTGATCCGTGCGTTGCTCGGGCCATCCTTGTTTGATCGCATTCTGGCGGTCAATGTGTTCAGTACCAAGACGGCGCTGTTGATCGCGGTTTACGCATGGATCATTGATCGACCTGATATCCTGGATATTGCCATCGTCTATGCACTGATTAATTTCATTGCTGTGATCGCTTTTCTAAAACTGATTGTGCGTGGCGACCTGGCGGCGTCCTCCCCGGAAAACCAGCGATGATAGAATGGCTGGCAGACGGGTTGATGCTTGCGGGTGCCTTGTTTTGCCTGCTGGGCAGTATCGGCATGCATCGATTCCCGGACTTCTATAGCCGGCTACACGCTGCGGGTATCACTGATACCCTTGGTACGATTCTGCTGTTGACCGGCCTTGCCATGCAGGCTGACGCCGGCGACGCACTAAAGTTGTTGCTGGTTTTCAGTTTTTTGTTTTTCACCAGTCCGGTCGCGGCACACTCGCTTGCCAACGCGGCTATCAAGAGTGGCGATAAGCCGCGACTGGGTGCCTTCAATGATGATTGAACTGATCGTCAACAGCGTGTTGCTCCTGTTTCTGTTGATTGTCGCGATCGCGGTTGTATGTTTACGACAGCTACTTGTGAGCGTGATGATGTTTGGTCTCTACAGCCTGCTGACGGCTTCCATTTTTGTCGTGATGCTGGCAGCCGACGTTGCGTTTACTGAAGCTGCTGTCGGTGCAGGCATAGCGACCGTCCTGATGCTGGCTGCACTAGCCCGTTTGCCCGCAGAGAAAGAAGAAGCAAGACCCCGCGGTCAGTTCTGGCCGTTGGTGCTTGTGACTGCGACTGGCGTATTGCTGATCTACGGCACCATAGATATGCCTGGCTTTGGTAACGCTGACACTGCTGCACATAGAGGTGTGGCAGCACAGTACATCGAAAACGCCCCTGTGGAGACCGGCATACCGAACATGGTGACGTCCATTCTCGCGAGTTACCGGGGTCTGGATACGCTGGGCGAGGTGCTTGTTATCTTCACCGCAGGTCTTGGTGTTCTACTGGTGCTGGGAGCGATTCACCCCGCGATTGGATCGCGGCTGAATTCTCAAGAAGGCCAATCTTCTGATACGCAGGAACAGAGCGGATGACGGACTACCTTATCCTGCGCGTCACGGCAAAGTTCTTGATACCACTCATTCTGTTGATGGGATTGTATGTCCAATTTCATGGTGAACTGGGGCCTGGTGGCGGTTTTCAGGCGGGTGTCATCTTTAGTGCAGGACTGATTCTCTATGCGCTGGTATTTGGCCTTTACCGATTGACCCAGAGTATTCCCGTGTTTGTGCTTAAAGTCCTGTCGTCACTGGGAGTGCTATTGTTTGCGGGTACTGGTGTGGTGGCAATGCTGCTGGGTGGCGAGTTCCTGAACTACAGCCTGCTTGCGGAGAACGCCGTCACGGGGCAACACCTTGGGATTTTCCTCGTCGAACTTGGTGTTGGTATAACAGTTGCCAGCACCATGCTGTTGATCTTTGCGGTATTTGCTGACCAGGAAGGTCATGACTGATTTTGTTCTTCAGCATTTTAACTACTGGGTTGTCATCTTTCTGATGATGATCGGAATGTATACCGTGATCAGTCGTGGGCACCTGCTGAAGAAGGTCATTGGTCTAAATATATTTCAGACCTCCGTTTTCATCCTTTACATCAGTATTGGCTATATCGAAGGCGGTACGGTCCCGATTGTTGCAGGGCAGGTGGTCGGGAACACTGGTGACGTTGTGTATGCGAATCCATTGCCGCACGTATTGATCCTGACCGCGATTGTCGTGGGAGTCTCGACTACAGCGCTGGCCCTTGCGCTGATCATCCGAATACGGGACGCCTACGGGACCCTGGAAGAAAACGATATTCTGAAATTGGATCAGGATAGCGACGGTTGAGCGACGAAACACAATTGATAGTGATCATCCTGTTGCCGCTTGTTGTGGCACCGGTTTGTTATGTGGTGCCTTCACCACGGGTTGCCTGGTTGCTGACCCTCGCCACGGCCACGGGCTGCTTCCTGATTGCGGTACAGCTGTTGCTGGCTGTGTTGGACGGCGGCGGATTCAGCTATCACCTTGGCGGGTGGGCGCCACCAGTCGGGATTGAATATCGCCTGGATGTATTTGCTGCATTTGTATTGTTGGTGCTGACTGCCATCTTCTTGGTGTGTCAGCTGTATGCAGGTTCGTTGACGAGAAAGTCGGGTATTAAGGAGATTCCGCTGGCGATTGCGCCGACCTTCTTTGCAGCGACGCTACTATGCATTTCAGGTCTGATGGGGATTGTCGTTACGGGTGACGTATTTAATCTATTTGTGTTCCTGGAGATTGCCTCTCTAGCGACCTACGCGATGATCAGCCTCGGTCGTCAACGGCGTGCATTGACAGCCGCCTTCCAGTATCTGGTGTTAGGTACTATTGGCGCGACCTTTTTCCTGATTGGGGTAGGCCTGCTGTATGCCGAAACCGGAACGCTCAACATGCAGGAAATGTCGACATTGATGCCGGAACTGGTCGACAGGCGGACAACCTTTACAGGGATGACGTTTGTCATCATTGGGCTGGCTCTAAAGCTCGCCATCTTTCCCCTGCACCTTTGGTTACCTAACGCTTATACAGAGGCACCATCAGTGGTCACAGCGCTGTTGGCGGGGACGTCGACGAAAGTGGCCTTCTACGCACTGGTACGCATGACCGTATCGGTCTTTGGCCTTGAAACAATAGCGGATACGCCGTTGCCGCTAATACTTCTGATCGTTGGTGCGCTGGCGGTGATTGTGACCTCCGCCCAGGCGATCCTCCAGGTCAATATCAAACGGATACTGGCCTATTCCAGCGTCGCCCAGATTGGCTATATGGTCATCGGGGTAGGTCTGCTGACGGTGGAAGGTCTGACGGCCGGATTTGTTCACCTTTTCAACCATGCGTTGACCAAGACAGGATTGTTCATGGCGGTGGGCATCATGCTGCTGAACACGGTCGACGCAAAGTTACCTTCAGTTGCGGGATTGGGGCGACGGATGCCCTGGACAAGTGCTGCGGTGGTCATCACGGCTTTCTCTCTGGTGGGCATCCCCGGGACGGCCGGCTTCATCAGTAAGTGGGCATTGCTTGATGCTGCGATGGCACAGGAGGCGTACTTTATCGTCGGGGTGATCGTGATTGGGTCCCTGTTGGCATGTATCTATCTATTGAGGCTCCTGGATGTCATGTACTTCCGAGCGCCGGAGAAGGTATCCGACCACATGCCTGCTGAAACACTGACTGTCCCGTTTCCGATGATAACGGCTTTGTGGGTGTTGGCGATTGCTTGCCTCTGGTTTGGTATGTTTACAGAGCATTCCCTGTCTGTGGCGAAGCTCGCGGCCACGACCATTATGGGCGTCCAGTGATCTGGATCGTGCTCATTCCTCTGGCTGCGGCGCTTGTGACCGCGATGTTGGCGCCTCGCCTATCCCCTCAGAGTCGGGTGCCGGAACGCCTGGCGATGCTTGGTGCGTTTGTCCAGGCGGCCATAATGTTTTTCATCGTGTTTCAGTTTGCGACCGTCGCGACGTTCTCGGCGGGACCCTGGGTATTGGCGGAACCCATTCCCGGCATCACACTGGCGTTTCATTTCGAGCCACTGTCACTGCTATTCGCAGTGATTGCCTCTATTCTTTGGTTCGCCACGACACTCTACGCCTCCGGCTACATGCGCGCACATGGCGAGACGGCACTACCCCGGTTCTATTGTTTCCTGGGTATCTCGATTAGTGCGACGCTGGCGCTCGCTTTCTCGGCGAATCTGTTCACGATGTTTGTTTTCTACGAGATCCTGACACTCTCAACGTGGCCACTTGTAGTTCATACAGAGGATGAGACGGCACGACGAGGTGGACGCACGTATCTCGGCGTTCTGATCGCGACCTCGATTGGCCTGTTCTTGCCGGCGATTGTCTGGGTCTATCAGCTCGCAGGAACTGTGACTTTCACACCCGGTGGTGTGCTACCAGCTGAAACTTCAGGCGTTGTTGTGTCGTTACTTCTGCTGTTGTTTGTCCTTGGTGTAGGCAAGAGTGCTGTCATGCCGTTGCATCGCTGGTTACCTGCGGCGATGGTGGCACCTACCCCGGTCAGCGCATTCCTCCACGCTGTTGCGGTCGTCAAGGCAGGTGTGTTTGCACTCGCCAAGATCGTTGTATACATCTTTGGGCTGAACATCTCATCGGACGTCCTTGCACACTGGATCATCTGGCTACCGGCGATCACAGTTCTCCTTGCGTCGCTTATCGCGATGCGGGAAGACAATCTTAAGCGCCGACTGGCGTATTCGACGATCAGTCAGCTCAGTTATATCGTCCTGGCGGTGTTGCTGTTTTCACCGGAAGGTACGTTGGCGGCGGGTCTGCACATCACCATGCACGCCTTTGCAAAGATCACGCTATTTTTTGGCGCTGGTGCGATTCTGATTGCCTCACACTGTACAAAGGTGTCTGAATTGGATGGTATGGGCCGTCAGATGCCACTGGTGTTTGTTTGTTTCGCGATTGGCAGTTTGAGTATCGTGGGTCTGCCGCCTGCCGGCGGATTATGGAGCAAGTGGTTTCTTGGGCAGGCCATTGTGGCCTCAGAGTATCCAGGCGCGTGGCTTCTGTTGGGGGTGATTTTGTTGAGCGCGATCCTGAATAGTATCTATTTGTTGGGCATTGCAGTCCGCGCCTTTATCAAACCGTTTTCGGGGGCAGCCACAATTGAGGCAGTGCCGTGGAGTATGCAGGCTGCTATGTTGATTGCGACAGGGATGACCGTGTTGCTGTTTCTGATGCCTATGCCGCTTCACGAGTGGCTGGTTGTCCTGACATTGAGTATACGATGATGAGCCTCGGCATTGATGAGTCATTGCAATGAGTAAGCCCACTGTACCCGCCGCCGTCCAGCGTCTGCTGTATGCCTTCTATGGTCTCGCGGCTTGCCTCGTTTTTGCTGATGTTCTGATTCATAGGCATGTCAGCCATCCGGCTGAATCCTGGTTTGCCTTCTATCCACTGTTCGGCTTCGTCGCCTGTGTTGTGCTGGTATTCGCAGCGACGGCGATGCGACATATCGTGATGCGGCCGCAGGACTACTATGACGAACTGGCGGACGTAGAGAAGACGCGCGACGAGGTACCTCTCGATAGCGGCAGTATCTCCCCCCACGATGAGGATCGGTCGTAATGGAAAGCGCGTTCCTTGTCTCGATTCTTGAATGGGCGGCTCAATTCCAGCCTTTCGCACTCATACCACCCGCGATTATGTACTTTCTGGCGGCGTTAATTGTGCTCTGGTCAAGTCACCGCGTTGGTCGTGTGGTGATGTTTGCGATGCCGTTTTTGACGGTGCTCCAACTTGTTGTCATGGTCGCGGTCCAGCCCAATGTAACGTTGGCGTTGCTCGACATGTCGCTCGTGATCCTGCGTGTCGATGCCCTGTCCTTGTTGTTTGCGCTGCTATTTAATATAGCTGCCTTGATTGGTGTGATCTACGCCATGCATGTCCGTGACCGACTCCAGTCCGTGAGCGCCATGTGCTATGTTGGAAGTGCCCTGGGTGCCGTCTTTGCGGGTGATCTTTTCACATTATTTATCTTCTGGGAGCTACTGGCACTCTCGTCTGTGGGCTTCATTTGGGCTCGAAGACAGCCGGAGTCAATGGGTGCGGGGATGCGGTATCTGCTGGTGCAGGTGGTGTCGGGACTTCTGTTGCTGGCGGGTGCGCTGTATCTCTATGGGCAGACGGGCTCACTGCTCTTCAATCATATCGGCCTGGATGGTCCTGCGGGATGGCTTATCTTGATTGCCTTTGGTATCAAATGTGGCTTCCCGCTACTCCACGGCTGGATTACAGAAGCCTACCCCGCGGCGACGGAAGCTGGCGCAGTCTTCATGGCAGCCATTACCACCAAGGTTGCGGTCTATGCATTGGCGAGGGGTTTTCAGGGGGAGGAACTGCTTGTCTATATCGGTGTGACGATGACGTGCTTTCCAATTTTCTACGCCGTCATCGAGAATGATCTTCGTCGTGTGCTGGCTTACAGCATGATCAACCAGTTGGGTTTCATGGTGTGCGGTATCGGTGTCGGGACCACGCTTGCTGTCAACGGGGCGGTTGCACATGCGTTCAACGACGTAATTTTCAAAGGACTGCTGTTCATGTCGATGGGCGCTGTGCTGATGCAAACAGGGAGAATCAACGGATCGGAACTGGGCGGATTGTATCGCACGATGCCGAAGACCACAGTGCTCTGTATTGTCGGGGCCATGTCGATTTCAGCATTCCCTCTTCTCTCCGGTTTTATCAGCAAGGCGATGATTGTCACCGCGGTACTGGAAGAGCACTATGAATGGGTCTGGCTGGCGCTGCTGTTTGCTTCTGCGGGTGTGTTCCATCACGCGGGTATCAAAATCCCCTACTTTGCGTTCTTTGCTCACGATAGTGGGTTACGACCTTCCGAGCCGCCCACCAACGTGCTGATTGCCATGAGTATTGCTGCAGTATTGTGTATTGGTATCGGCATCTATCCGACGTTGCTCTATCAGATGTTGCCTTTTGATATGGAGTACACACCCTATGACGCTACGCATGTGCTGGCCCAATTGCAGTTGCTCTGGTTCTCTGCGCTGGCTTTTGTCTGGCTGAATTTGCGGGGGTGGTATCCACCCGAGTTACCTTCGGTGAATCTGGATGTGGACTGGATCTATCGCAAGGCCGTACCGCGTTCGACAGCCGCTCTATTGCCGCACGTCTCAAAAATTGGTGAGCGGTCGGCACTCTATATAGGTGATGGTTTCCACCGAATCGGTGTTCTGCTAGCGCGGGGTCTGGTCACGATGGTTGGTCAGTCAACATCAATTCGGCTGATGGCGATATACCTTTTGACTGTACTGATGTTGTACCTATTACTGGATGCTCTCATAGTCCTATTGCATTGAGGGTCGCCGCGCGTTGCCAGGTACCCGATATTCGAAATGACGTAACGGCTGCGAGACATTAAATGATAAGTTATGGACCGATCTCCATCATTGATTCGGACGGGACGGTCGTCGACCAGGCATCGCTACTGAAAGAAGTCATGGTGACCGTCTAAAAAGAGATTCAGTGATTCCACCAGGCTAGATCTGAGAAGGCTCGCAGGTCCATCTCAAACGTCCATGTGGATCGATGCTGTTTCGCCACATGGTAGTAGGTGTCGGCGATTTCGGCGGGAAGCATCAGGCCGTCCTCAGCCCCTTTGGTTTCCCGCAGTCGTTTAAACTGCTCCTTACCAATCATCTTGCCCAGGGTATCCGGTGCATCGACAGAGCCGTCAACCACGATGTGGGCGACGTGGACACCTTGGCTGGCGAATTCCGCATTCAATGACTGGCACAGCAGGCGTCTTCCACCCATGGCCGCGGAATGGGAATGCTGTCCTTTGTTGCCGCGCATGGCTGAGGTGGCGGAGGTGACGAGAATGCAGCCTTTTCCGCGTGCCACCATCTTCGGACAGACACACTGCGCCAGGCGGAAGAGCGCAAACGTTGCCATCCTCCACCCCAATTCAAATGCCTTGTAGCTCGTTTCCGCGAGTGGGCGATTGCCAATTTGCGCGCCCAGGTTGAACACAACCACTTCAATAGGGCCGATATTGGCTTCGATATCCGCGACCCGCTCCTCGATCGTACCTTCTTCTACCGCGTTCAAAAGGTAGCCACTGGCGCTCCCGCCGCCGGCTTCGATATCGCTGATCAATGTGTCCAGACCGGCTTGATCGCTACGGCGACATAGGACCGCGTGGTAACCCTCCGCCGCGAATCGCTTACCGACCGTACCTCCAATACCGGCTCCCGCACCGATCACAAGACACACTGGTTTCATAGAGATCCTCAAAGAACCGATGGATGCAAAGATCGACGATAGGTGAACAAGTGGCGCAGCGCAATTGTCGCCAGCATTGTCTTAAACTCGGTTTCGATGACAAACTCCCCCTGCGAGCAAATGGGGCCGAACGGAAGAGGAAACAGATGAAGCTGGAAGGTGTGCGCGTACTGGATCTGTCGCTGTTCCTGCCGGGTCCGCTGCTGACCCAGATGATGGCAGATCACGGTGCTGAAGTGGTAAAGCTGGAACCCGTGCGTGGTGGCGGAGAACCGAATCGCGAAATTGGTCCGAAACGCGATGGCGTTTCTGTGTACTTCGCGAATACCCACCGGGGAAAACGTAGTGTGCAACTTGATCTGAAGAACAAATC
>Ga0066378_10000448_pt1 | contig 17768 bp, 12 predicted proteins | sample Knorr_S23_td_DCM_FD_70947 | JGI IMG/M metagenome (GOLD analysis project Ga0066378, IMG submission 70947) | Marine microbial communities from Southern Atlantic Ocean transect - Knorr_S23_td_DCM_ad_71m_LV_A | ecosystem: Environmental > Aquatic > Marine > Oceanic | place: Southern Atlantic ocean...
TTCAAATTATCAAAATTAGATGATCCAGTAAGAATGTTAACTCCAATATCCAATAATTCAACCCACTCCGTTTGTTCTCTCATTGTTATACATGGAACTCCATGAAAAAAAGCTTCTTTCTGAATACCACCAGAATCTGTAGCAATTTTAGAAGCATTTTTTTCTAAAATAATCATATCAAAAAAACCTACTGGATCTATTAATTTTATATTTTTACCAATATTACATTTATATTCGGCTAGTTTTCCTTTTGTTCTTGGGTGAATTGGAATAATTACTTGGGTATCTAGACTAGACAAAGCATCAAAGATATTTTTTAGTTTTATTGAAGAATCAGTATTTTCAGGTCTATGAATAGTAGTTAGAATATAATTTCTTTTTTGAATTCCTAGTTGATCTAATATTTTTGAAGTGTGATCAGCTTTTTTTGAAAAATAAAGTGTGGAATCAAACATAATATCACCAACATTGAAAATTTTTTTTCTATCTATTCCTTCTCTAATTAAGTTATTTAGACTAACCTTAGATGGAACAAATAATATTGATGAAATATGGTCCGTTAATAATCTATTTATTTCTTCAGGCATTTTCCTATTAAAAGAACGTAATCCTGACTCAACATGTATAATGGGTATATGAATTTTTACAGCTGCCAAAGCTCCAGCTAAAGTTGAGTTTGTATCTCCATAAACTAAAACAAAATCAGGTTTTTCTTTTAATAATATTTCTTCTACTTTTTCTAATTGTCTTCCTGTCATTGCTCCGTGAGATAAATTTTGAACTCCTAAATTATATCTTGGAGGTGGTATCAACATCTCTTCAAAAAATATTTGACTCATATTATGATCAAAATGTTGACCTGTATGAATGATAACTTCTTGAATTAATTGATCTTTAGAAAATTCTAAACTAAGTATTGAAGCTTTAATAAATTGAGGCCTAGCTCCAATAATTGTAACAATTTTCATTATAATCGATTACCTTTTTTATCAACTTTTCCAATTATTTTACCTGGATTTCCAACTACTAATGAAAATGGGGGAATATCTTTTGTAATAACAGAACCTGATCCAATCATCGCATATTCTCCTATAGTTACTCCACAAACGATAGTAGCATTCGCTCCAATACTTGCTGATTTTTTTATTAGTGTTTTTTTGTAAAATTCAGATCCTCTTTGAGGAAACTCTGATCGTGGTAACTTAATATTTGTAAAAACCATAGATGGTCCACAAAAAACATAATCCTCCAGCTCCACACCTTCGTATACCGAAACATTATTTTGAATTTTAACAAAATTGCCAATTTTAACATTATTACCGACAACAACATTTTGACCTAAATGGCAATTTTTACCTAAACTTGCTCCGCTTAAAATATGTGAAAAATGCCATATTTTCGTACCAGAGCCTATATTAACATCTTCATCTACAAATGACGAATGATGCACAAAAAAATTTTTCTTATTCATTTTCTATTAATTGATTTCCTGCATTTACTAAAATTTTTGTTACCTCTAAAGCATGTTTTCCATTTGCAATTTCAAGTTTTTTACCATCTAAATGCTTTATAAAATAAGATAATTCTTCCTCAAGCGGCATCCTATTATCATATTCTATTAATGTAATTGGTCCATCAATTTTCTCAGGGATTCCATTTTCAAAGTCAAATTTTTTAGTATATAATTTTAATGGCTTTCCATCTTTAGAATCTTCAAAAGTTATCATTGCATTTGAACCAATCACAACCAGTCTTTGCTCTTTAAAAGGATGTAACCAACTAACAAATATATGTCCATCTATATTATTTTTATATTTAATTTGTGTTAATGTTGAATCTGGAATTCCCTCTTGTAAAAAAGTACTTCCATTTGATATTATTTTTTTCGGGGATGATCCAATAAGATAATCAAAAATAGATATATCATGTGGAGCTAAACTCCAAAAAACATTTTCTTCAGTTCTCACTTTTCCAAGATTTAATCTATTACTATAAACATATTGCAAATCACCAATTATTTCATCTTTAATCATTTGTTTTATTTTTTTTATAGCTGGATGAAAGAGCATTAAATGACCAACCATAAGATTAATATTTTTTTTATTTGCAAGGTCAACTAATTGAGTTGCATGATCAATTGACAGAGTAAGAGGCTTTTCAATTAAAATATGATTAGAATGATTAATTATTTTTTTTGCAATTTCAAAATGAGTCTCTGCTGGTGTAGCAACAACATATCCATCATAAAAATTTTTAAACAATGCTTCTTGTAAATTATCATGTGTTAAAACATAAGAATAATCATCTCTAAATTTGTTTAATAAATTTTTATCTGAATCAACAATTCCACCTAGACATCCAATTTTATCAAGAGTTCTAATATGGTTTTTTCCCCAATAACCAGCACCAACAACACATATTTTTTTTTTATTCAATTTTTCAATGCACCTTTAATTATATTAGCAATATTAATAATATCTTTTTCATCTAAATATGGATGCATAGGAAGACTGAAAATTCGTTTTGAGACATCCTCACTCAAAGGCAAAGTTCCTTCTTTCTGATTTAAATATTTATAAGCAGTTTGTAAATGTAAAGGAGTTGGATAATATATTGCAGTTGGTATATTATTTTGTTTCAAAATATTTTGCAAATAATTTCTTTGATCAGAATTGTTAGCAAGAACTGAATACTGTGCCCATGCAGAAATATTTGATGGTCTTACATACGGAGTAATTAAATATTTAGAAAGCAACTCTGTATACATTTTTGCCATTTTATTTCTTAATTTTATTTCTAAATCAAAAATATCGAGTTTGGCTAATAAAATTGCTGCTTGCATAGTATCTAATCTTCCATTAACACCAATTCTTACATTATCATATTTATCACTTCCTTTTCCATGAACTCTAATAGATTTCATTATATCAGCTAATTCATCATTGTCTGTAAAAATTGCACCACCATCACCATAACAACCTAATGGTTTGGCTGGGAAAAAAGATGTTGCACCACATAGCCCAAAAGAACCAGTTTTTTTCCCATTTTGTGAGCCTCCAAACCCTTGAGCTAAATCTTCTAAAACAAACATTTGATGCTTATCAGCAATTTTCTCAATTTTATCATAATTAGCAGGTTGCCCAAATAAATCAACTGGAATAATTGCTTTAGGTTTCAATCCTTTTTGTTTAGCTAAATTAATTGATTGTTCAATTTTTTTATCTGAAATATTAAAACATTTAGAACAAATATCAGTAAAAATTGGGGTAGCTCCAAGCATACTAATTACTTCTGCTGTTGAAACAAAAGTAAATGAAACTGTAATCACTGCATCACCTGGACCAATTCCTTTTGCCATCAATGGAATTAATAATGCATCGGTTCCAGAGGAACAAGTTATTGCATGTTTCGTTCCAACATATTTTGATAAACGATCCTCTAATTCTTGAATTTCAGGACCCATTATGAACTTTCCATGTTCTAAAACTTTGTCAATATTTCTATTGACTTGTTTTTTAATTTTATTGTACTGAGTTTTTAAATCTATGAATTCCATTTTTTATTTTCTTACGCTTTTTCAAGTATTGAAATTACTGATTTTGTATGTTCAATGTCAGAAATACATTTTTTTTTCTCCAAAATACAATCGATGAAGTGATTTACCTCTTTTTTTAAAGGTTCTTGCCAATTAATTTTAGGAAAAATAACATTCCCAGACCTATAATTAAAATTATATAATTCATTTTTATCAAAGTCCATATTTTCTCCTAAAACAGCCATTCTATCTATTCCTTTATCATAAATTGCAACTTTATGTTTTCCCAAATCATCATAAACAATCATTTTTTTTGAGCCGACCACGGTCATTTTTCTAATTTTATGAGGATCTAACCAACTAACATGAATGTTAACTAAAACATCATTTGGATAAGTTAAGTTTAAAAAAGAAACATCTTCAATACCCTCTTGAACATAGGCCATTCCAGATCTATTTATTTTCTTAGGCTTGATATTACCTAACCAATAATTAATAATACTTAAATCATGTGGAGCAAAATTCCACAAAGCATCTACATCACTTCGAATTCTTCCCAAATTAAGCCTCTGACTATATATATATCTAATTTTTCCTAAATCTTCTGAATCTATTATTTTTTTTATATAATTTACTGCACTATTAAATAAAAAAGTGTGACCAGACATAGCAGTTAATTTTCTTTTTTTTGAAACTATTTCTATTTTTTCTATTTCATTGATTTTTGTTGACATTGGTTTCTCAACAAGAATATGTTTATTTGAATCCAAAGCTTTCATTGCGAGATTAAAATGTGTTTTTACTGGTGTAGATATTACAACAGCATCTATGTTAGAATTTAAAAATATCTCATTTTCATCATCTGAAACTTTTATTTCTGGGTACAAAGAAGAAACATATTTTCTTCTTGATTCTGATATATCAACAACAAGTTCAAGCTTACATCTAGAATTAGAAACTAGATTTCTTAATAAATTTGGCCCCCAATAACCAACACCAATTTGTGCAATCTTCAATTTTTTTGTTTTCATTTTTAAATTTTATAATATTCTTTGTACCAGTTGATAAATTTTTCAATTCCCCTTCTTATTGATGTTGAAGGGCGATAATTAAAATTTTTAATTAAATCATCTACATCTGCATGAGACTCTAAAACATCTCCAGGTTGAAGTGGCATAAAATTAATTTTTGCTTTTAAACCTAATTGATTTTCAATTTCAGCAATGAAATCCATTAAATTAACTGGAGCATTATTTCCAATGTTAAAAATTCTATATGGTGCGGAACTTGTTGATGAATCAATTTTAATTGGTTTATTAAATTCAAAATCTGAATTTAAAATTGCAACAATTCCATTAATAATATCATCAATATAAGTAAAATCTCTTTTCATTTGACCATTATTGTAAACATCAATTTTTTTATTATTTAAAATTGATTTTGTAAATAAAAATAATGCCATATCAGGTCTACCAAAAGGACCGTAAACTGTAAAAAATCTTAGACCAATAGATTTGATGTCATATAAATAAGAATATGAATGCGCAATCAATTCATTTGATCTTTTACTTGCTCCATACAAACTAACTGGATGGTCAACATGATCTGAAGTTAAAAAGGGGGTTTTTTTATTCATTCCATAAACTGATGAACTACTCGCGTAAATAAACTTATCAATTTCAAAGTCTCTGCACTGTTCAATTATATTTAAAAATCCATATATATTACTATCAATATAAGCTTTTGGATTTGTCAATGAATATCTTACTCCAGCTTGTGCTGCTAAATGAATTACATTGGTTATATTGTTATTTTTAAATACCGAATTTAGAGTATTGATATCTAATAAATCATTTCTATGAAAAATAAACGATTTATATTTATTTAATATTGATAATCTATCCTCTTTTAGTTGTTGATCATAATAGTCATTGACATTATCATAACCAATTACCGCATTACCACTTTCCAGTAATTTTTTTGTTAAATGAAAACCTATAAAGCCAGCAACACCGGTAATTAATATCATTTTAAGTCAAATCTAATTTTTATTTAAAAACTTTTTTATTGACCTAACAGACTCTTCTCGAAATTTTTGAAAAGTCTCTTTTTCAGAACTTTCAATTATCATCATATAACCTCTAAATAAAGCTGTTAAAATTCCAAAACCAAAGCCGATAATCATAAAACCAAAAATAATTAAAGGATGTAATGTCTGAAAAAACTTAACATTTATAAGATCGGGATATAAGGGAGCTATTGGATGATCTAAAATTTGAATTGTTGGAGACATTTCGTATTCTTTTTGAATTTTAACTTGTTCTAAATTTTGATATAATGTGGTATATAAACCTTTGTAAATGGCTAAATCTCTATCAATTCTTTCTTTTTGAATTAAAAGAGCGGGGCTAGATATTTGTCGATTTGTTTCTAAAAAATTTTTCATTTTATCTTCTAATTCACGATATTCATCTTGAACAACATTTAAGCGTTGCTCAATAAAATTTTGGGTTCGATCTAGGTCAATTTTATTAAAATAATCAGTAAATTCTTGTAATTCTCTTAAAACAACGTATGACATTTCAACAGCTAAATTAGGCTCAATTGCTCTAGTCGTAATTGTTTGGAAAGATCCCATTTGATTAAACTCAACTAAACCAGTCCCTAATGTATCATTTAAAACATGCATATATTGCATTATCAATGTATCCAACCCTTGATTACGATCAATTTTATATAAACCTGTTTCTTCTTCCTTATAAATTTTATATACATTTGGAGTTTTAACTTCTTTAAAAATCCCTTTAGGTTTATTAAAATCTTCTTCCATTTCCAAAAGAACTATCTCTAAAAGAGATTGTTTTCCATATTTTTTTGTTTCAAACTTTTCTTGAAACAATCGCTTTGCAAAACTATGTGTTTGCAAAAATTGTGGATAAAGTGAAGGTGAAGTAAGAGTAGAAGTAGGAGATAATCCACCACCGCTTGAACCAGTTGATTTATTTATACCAAGCATACCTAGTAATCCACCTGGAGAAGATGAACTGCTACTACTTTGAGTTAATTGAACGCCACCAGGGATCACAATTTTTGCAGTTGTAATATAAATTTTATCTGGTTCTTCATTAGTAACAAAAAAACTTGTAATGTAAAATAATAAAAAAATAATCAGTCCAATAAAACCACAGATTAATGTTGATTTTAATATGAAAGATAGATTTTGAGCTATTGGTAGAATAATATTTGAAATAGAAAATAATTTATTTTCGTTAGGATTTATATAATCATCATTATTTAAATAAGCAGGATTAGAACTATTTTGAACGGTTTTATGATTTAAAATATTTTTCTCGACTTGAATAGCATATTTATGTGGTATCCAACCTCTAGACTTCCAGTTGCTTACTGATTGAGGACTTACATTTAATTCCCTAGCAATATCTGCCAAAGAATTAATCTCTTTATCAGACATTATTTTTTGAAATTTATGAAACTTCATGATCCGGATGTATTACCTGAAATAACATTTCCTATTTGAGAAATTATTACATAGGTAGTTATTAATTGTGTAATAGTATTTGAAATACCCTGAACAAAATTCAAAGCTTGAGTTGCAAAATTTGAATCATCGACTTTTTCACTTATTACAATTGTACTTCCTCTTTCTATTTTAGGAGAAAAAAAGTTTTTCTGCACTTTTACAGTTCCATCAACATAAAAAACTACAATATTTCTTTTATCTGCAGATGGTTTCAAGCCACCAGCTAACTGCAAATACTCATTTATTTTTCGATCAGATTTAAATGAAATCAACCCTGGATTATATATTTCTCCTTTGATCTCTACTATATTTGGAATTTGAGGAACATTAATTTGATCTCCATCATCTACTTTATTATCCATTCCCTCAAGTACAACTCTTTGATTATTTCTCGTTAATACTATTCCTTTCTGATAAGCTCTTGGAGTAAATCCTCCAGCTCTATTAATAATACTTTCCAATGATTCATCATCTTCTAAAATGGGATAAATACCTGGATACTCAATTTCACCAAAAATATTTACTGTACTTGATGGAAGATATTTAAGGTTTGGATAAACAGTAATTTGATCATGATTTTTTAAATAAATATTTTCTACTTCATCTTTTTGTATGATTTTCTTTATGTCTAAAGATATAACTCTACTAAAGTTTGTTTTATTATCTCTTCTATTAACATCAATTTTATTTAAATTAACTGATTTTAAATATTCAGGATCATTTATACCACCAGCAAGCTGTAAAACATCATAAATTTTCATCGAATCTACATATTCATATCTCCCAGGGTTTTTAACCTGACCTGAAATATAAATTTGAGCATTTACGTTTTTAATTTTAGGTACGGTAATTAAATCACCATCGCTTAAAATTAAATTATCTACATTATTATAATATGAAAATTTGACTGCATTATCATCAGATTTCCTCTGATTTCTATTTAGAATTCTTCTTATTTCAATAGTTGAACTTGCATTTGTTTTAAAACCTCCACAAAATTGTAAAAGATCATTAAATGATTCTTTGTCATTTATCTCATATTTTCCAGGCTTTAATACTTTTCCCTTAATTTCAACTGTGATTTTACGATTATCTACAAAAATAATATCTTTCTCTTTAAGCCTAAAATCATACTCATCTTTACCAAATATTAGTAAACTATAAAAGTCAATTTCCTTAAAAACTTCGCCATTTCTTAAAACTTTAATATTCCTTATTGATCCTGTAGTGTCAATTCCACCAGCGGATGCAACAGCAGTAATTAATGATGAGAAAGGATGTATGTCATAAATTCCTGGAGATACAACCTGACCAATAATTTGAACTTTGATTGATTGCAAGGTTACTAGTGAAACATCAATATAAGTTTTATCCTCTTTAGAATTTAAAGTAGAATAAATTTTTCCAAATTCTGATTTTAAATAATTTTTAAGTTCTATAAGGTTTTTACCGACAACCGAAATAAATCCTATAGAGGGTACAAAAATTCTACCATTTCTATCAACAATAAATACACTTTGCAAAGCAGCTTGTCCCCACAATGTTATTTGTATTTCATCACCCACACCAATTTCATAATCATTTGGAATTGGCAAATTGTTATTTGTTAAAAATGTATTTGAATCTGGATGAAAAAACTTTAGACCAAAATGTTGATTGATTTGCTTTGAAAACTCCAATCTTTCCATTGCAATATTTCCGAGCTGAATATTAGTCTCTAAATTAATTCTAGTTTGGGTTTCTCTTAATTCTTGATTAGGGTCAACACTCAGATTGTCATCTTGACCATTTAAATAAGTTGAAATAAATAAAATTATAAATAATAAAAAGTGTTTACTCATAAAGGTAATTTAAAATAATAATTTATATAATTATAAACTTTTTATTTAGAACCTAACCTAACAATATTATTATTTTTTTCATTTTTATACACGTTTCGTGTATCAATTATAAGATTATTAGAGTTTTTTATTTTTTCATAATCAATATTTGAATGATTAGTTAAAATAACAATTGCATTATATTTAGTTAGGTTAATTTCTGAAAGATTAAGATAACCTTTTTTAATTTCTGAATTCCATTGAATTTCGGATACATATGGATCATAATAACTTACCAAAGCACCTTGGTCTTCTAATAATCCCATAATATCCAATGATGGTGATTCTCTGACATCATCAATATCTTTTTTATAAGCCATTCCTATTAATAGAATGTTGCTATTGTTTATTGTAATTGCTAAATCATTTAATGAACATCTTATTAACTCAACCACATGTTCTGGCATTGAGCTATTTATTTGACCAGCCAATTCAATAAATCTAGCCTTATAATCAAGTGTTCTCATTTTCCAAGCCAAATAATGCGGGTCGATTGGAATACAATGACCTCCTAATCCCGGACCAGGTGTAAATTTCATAAACCCAAAGGGTTTTGTTGCGGCAGCATCAATAACCTCCCAAGCATTCACTTTTAACTTTTCACACATTATTGCAATTTCGTTTACGAGACCAATATTGACGGAACGGAATGTGTTTTCAAGTAATTTTACCATCTCAGCTGATTCAGGAGAAGACACTATAATAACTTCGTTAGTAATTTTTTTATATAATTCAGCACCTAAATAACCACATTGTTCTGTTACACCACCAATCACCTTTGGGGTATTTTTAATGTTAAAATGTTCGTTTCCAGGATCAATTCTTTCTGGTGAAAAACATAAAAACAAATCCTCACCAACTTTTGCACCAGAATTCAATAAAGCTGGTAAAATTAACTCTCTGGTAGTTCCTGGATACGTTGTACTCTCAAGCACCAATAATAACCCTGGATGAATATAATTGACTATTTCATCAATTGAAGATTGGATATATGAAACATCAGGATCTTTTAGTTTACTTAAAGGTGTAGGTACACAAATTGAAATAGCATCCATTTCAGAAATAACTGAGTAGTCAGTTGTAGCTTTTAAAGATCCTGAATCTATTAAAGATCTTAGCTCCTTATCATTAATATCTCTAATATAATTCTCACCTTTATTTATTTTATTTACACGATTCTCGGAAATATCAATTCCTGTTACTTTAAATCCAGCTTTTGCAAATTCTACAGCTAATGGCAATCCAACATAACCTAATCCTATTACACATAATTTTGCTTCTTTAGAATTAATCTTGTTTTTTGTACTAGAAATCATTTATTCTCCGTTATAAATTTTATCTAAAAAAAAAGCCCAATTGTTTGTATCGGGCAAAACATTTTATTCTCAAACATAATTTTTCCAAAATATATATACATATAAATTAAACATAAAAAAATTAAATCTTAATGAATAAAATCAATTATTTTTTTGTTAACGACCAACTTCCATCCCAATTATCACCAGGAGAATTTTTTAAATAATATTCACACCTTGGAATGTATATTTGGCTAGGATTAGTTTTTCTGCCGGGAAACATGATTTCACATTCATTAGATTCTTTAAAAGCATCTATAGCTTTCTTCCAATTTTGCGATCTATATAAATTTAAAGCTTCATTATATACTTTAAGTAATTTATTATATCCATTAGGAATAGAATCAACCTCGGAAATTAATTCATATACTTTTGCTGGTTCGGTTTTTCCCATAACAACCACATAGTCTAAATCTCTCCATATAAATTTATCTTTACATTTTTCATAAGTCTCTTCAGCAACTTGAATATAAATACCATATTGTTTTGCAGAAGCTTCTAATCTTGCTGCAAGATTTACAGTATCTCCCATCATAGTATAATTCATTCTCATTGAAGAACCCATATTACCAGTTACCATTGATCCTGAATTAATTCCAATTCTATTTTGCATATTATGAACTATTTCAGGCCACCTATCACCCTCTGACTTCCATTTAGTACGTAATTCAGCTAATCTTTCTTGCATTTTAATTGCAGTTAAACAACCCCAATATTCATGATCTTGAACTGGGGCTGGTGCTCCATAAAATGCAACTATTGCATCTCCAATATATTTATCTAAAGTTCCTTTGTTTGCTAATAGAATATCTGTCATTTCAGTTAAATAATCATTTAACAGCTCAACTAAGTCTGGTGCACTTAATTTCTCTGAAAATCCCGAAAAACTTTGAATGTCAGTAAAAAAAGCTGTGTGATATCCCTCATTTCCACCAAGTTGAGGCTCCTCTTTGTTTTCATACATTTGATCAATTAATTCAGGTGAGATATAAGTTCCAAAAGTGTTTTTCAAAAATCTTTTATCTTTTTCAGCAATTAAAAAATTATAAAGGAAAAAACCTATGTATGTAGTTATAATTGCTATAATTGGTCTTACCATATCAATCATTATTAATTCATTTAAAAATTGATAATAAGAAAAAATTATCCAAATCATAACAGCAAAAATTGATATTGGTAAAGACCAAAAAGGATTGGCTGGAACGCTAACTATTGCACCAATTATGATTGATAGTAATATAATTATCATTATTTTATTTTCAGTACTTAAGATTGACACAAACTCATTTTGCAAAATTGAATACATAACATTTGCGTGAATCTCAACACCTGGAAATGTTTCTTGAACAGGTGTATTCCTTAAATCGTATAATCCTGGTAAAGAAGTCCCCACAAATGCAACTTTATCTTTCCAATAATCTGGTGGGAGTAAATTTGGATCAACACAGTACATATATGGTAAATAATTAAAAGTTTTATTTGCTCCATAAAAATTCACGAAAATTCTTCCTTGATTATCAATTGGAATTTTCCTAACAACTTTTCCCGTAGTATCAGAAAGTGTTAAAATATTGTTTTCAAAATCATAATCAAATCCATTAGATGAAATTCCAAATATATCCATGATATTCGCCATCACTAAAGATGGATACACATGTTCTGGACCCTCAAAATAAACAGCTGTTGGAGCTCTTCGAGTTAATCCATCTAAATCTTGGGGAAATTCAATTGAACCAATTGCTTGTGATAAAGATAACAATTCAATATTTTTATTTCCAAATCTTTTTCCTGAAGGAAGATGAATTGCATCTTCAATTGGAATATTTAATAAATGATCATTTCTCGAATATCCCTCAGGCTCTTTATCCATTTTGTATAAAAAATTTAATGAATCTTCATCTTCTAAGTACATTGCATGATAAACTTTATTACTATTGAAAGTGGAATTATAAATTTGTCTAGGGTTATTTTCTTCAAGATACTTTTTAGCTAAACTTTTATTTTCACCATTATTTTTAGAAATACTATCCACTAAATCATACGTAGATGTATTTTCTGGGTCAAAAATAATATCAAATAATAAACCTTTTGGTTTGATCAAATTAATATTATCAACTAAAAACCCCTGTTCAGAAGAACCATCCTCATAAATTGGTACCACAGCAAATTCATAATTTTCCCAATTATTTTTTCCTGATATTGTATACATATTATCATAAGCTTCGCCTAAAAATTCAAATTCGGAATCAAAGTCAATTAAGGATTTTCGAAAAAATTGATAATATGCAGGTATTGGCTCATAAGGAGACCAACTTATTTCAATTGTATTAGTAACTACATCAATAAGTTTTCCATGATAAGCTTGAGGCCAGTTATAAAATCTTCCTAAACCTCCACTCTCTTTTGGACTAGTAGACATCGCATCAATATCAATAATTACAACATCGTCAATTGATGCCTCTGGTAAATTTGCCTTAGCTTTCATTCTACTATCATAAAGAGTGAACTCATATTTATCTAGCAAATTATGAAAAGAAGGAATTAAATATGTTAAGCTACTTATTAATAGACCTACTACCAATCCAATTAATGAACCTATGAGTATTCTTTTAACTAAGTCAGACATAATTAAACTTTAAGAGATATTTATTTGGAATCTTGTTCTAAATTCCACATCACCCATGGATCTTTAGAATCAGCTTCTTTATCAAATTCAAACATACTATACTTACCATCTGAACGCAAATTAATTTGCATCCCTTCAACTAAAGTTATCCATTCTTCAAGTGTAACTTCATAAGGGCCTGCAACTTGTGTTGGTGCTTGAATTGTTTGAACTGGACCAAGTGAAAATTTAGGAGAACCACCCCCTTGTAGTTGATTTTGAAGATTTTGTTTTCGCAGGTTAGACAAATTATCAGGGGTGTTAATATCTACTTTCCCTTCATAGACTAACACCTCACTTTCATTTGAACCTGCCTTTGCTCTATATTTTGTACCTCTAATTGCTGCTACTGCAGTTGGAGTTCGAACAGCAACATTTTTTGTTTCACCAAAAGCTGCTTTTGCAGCAACCCAAACATTTCCCTTATTTAAGTTTGCATTGAAATCTTTTGCCATTGGTTTAACACTAGCTGTGGTCAACTCTAATTCAGAATTTTCACTAATTCTAAGTTTTCCACCACCATTTAAAGTGATTTCTGCTCTAGCCTTAGGCTTTGTTCGGACCTTATCTCCTGCAAAGACAGGTTGCCGAACTTTTGCCCTAGCCCAATCATTTCCGCCTTTTGATTGCACTTCTACCATCCCGAGAGGTAGGGTGATCTTTCCAAATTCTGTTTTTGCAGGCTGAATTAAACTAATTGCACCAATAAAAGTTAAAGAGAACAAAAAGTATAAAATGAATTTGGATTTCAACCAATTTCCTTAATGTGAAAATTATATTTATTTATAAATGAAAAATTTGAATCTAATAAATGAATTAATTGATTTTTTAAAAGAGTAAACCTCATTATTTATTTTAACATGATCATTTTTCTTGAAGCACTATATGTTTTCTCATTATTTGAAATTGCTTCAATTCTTAAAAAATATACACCTGTTGATAAAATATCACCTAATTCATTTTTACCATTCCAAACCAATGAGTGATTTCCTGCAGAATAAATAATATCGCTTGATAGAGTAGTAATTTTCTTACCTAACAAATCATAAATTTCTAAAGATACCATGCTTTCTAATGGCAAACTGAACTTGACTGTAGTTATAGCATTAAAAGGATTTGGAAAGTTTTGGGATAATTCAAATTCTTTAGGTAACAATTCATAAGAATTAATTGTTCTTTCAGTAAATTCTTTTGGACCAGCGATTAAAACAAATTGTCTTTCTATATTTTCACATGCACAAATAAAATCATAAGAATTGCTATTTTTTAAATTTTTCATTTTTCCTATGGACTTATCAACTAATATCAAGTCCCAATCAGAAGGCAATTCATTTGTCCAGTTAATGTCTAAATTAACAGCTCCAGATTCATTTGAAAGGACACGAAATTTCCACTCATATCCCTCTAAATTTGATTTTTTAATATCTGAGGAATAATACCCCGGTTTTTCACTCCAGGTTGTATTATCAAAAGCCAAAGAAATATATTGCCCAATGACTGGTGGCTCATTTCTATCTAAATAATCCCATTCATTTGAAGCATTTTCTATAACACCAAATTTATTATTTTTATCTTCAAAATTATTAATTCTTGCAGAAATTGAACCTTCCCAGTCAAACGGTTGTTTTAAAATTTTTCTATCTAATTTTTTATCAAAATATAGTAAAAGCTCAGAATTCTCATTAGCATAGATCCAATATCCCTCACCAGGTTCAAAATCCGAGGAGATTGAATATCCAGAACCATTATATCTATAAATTGATCCTTGAATTTGTGTATCATCATAACTAAAAATTGGATTAAAATTAAATGGATTACCAATTTGATTCCAACCCTCATCTAAACTCATATAAAAAGTATCTTGTAATGACATTGAAACTCCTCCACCCGCTATCAAGTCGGTTGGTTCACGAGTAATAATCCAATATGCTTTTCCAGGTTCCATATCTGCGGAAAAAGCTTCATAATAAGATCCATTTTCCCAACGAAATGTTCTCCATTCTTCAGGATTTTCTTCGCCTAATGCATCAAACAATGAATTCCCTCTATCTAAATAACCAGGAACTGAAATCATTTTATAGGATTTCGAGCCAGTATTAGTAACAAAGAATTCTTCATACAAAACATCTATATTTATTTCATCGCTTTCAGTAATATACCCAAAAATATCTTCAACAATAATTCGTCCAACAATTCCATTTAAAGTAACGTCATCACTAGGAATAATTCCTATCCAGTCACCTCCTCCTAATGCATCTCCACCATTTAATGGAATGGAATATAAGTTATTAGACTCACCAATAAAGTAATCAAACTTAACGCGTACTATCTGCTCCTTAGTTGCAATACCTACACGTATTTCAGCATCATTTCCCTCATAAACATCAATTGGAGGATCAATATATACAATTTCAACAGTTGACTCTGGTTCTTCGTCTCCATCATCAAATAGGTCAAGCGCTATATATTCATAACCTTGGTCATTAGTATAAACTTCAGGCATAAATCGATATGGTTCTCCGTTATCAATCATTTGGTTGTTATTTAGATCAAAGAAAACTTCAATTTCATAGGGCCCATTATTAGGAGTTATTCCAGGATCGTTTATTTGAAACCTCCATCCTCCTTGGGGAGAAGGTGTGCCCTCACCTCTAGTAATAGAAACATCTGGAGATGAAAAATCGGAATTAGGAAACCATACATTAATCACCACATTACCATTTCCAATAGGATCAAATAAATGGACCTCTAATTCAATGGTATTTACTAAATCATTATCACCATCATTACCATTATCATTACCATTATCATCTCCACTATTGTCAAAGGCATCCAAACTTTCCCATACACCATTTCCATTAATAGTTCCATCATTTCCTAAATTAGATGAATCGAAAATGATACTTCCACCTATTTCATTAAAATGCCAAAGCAAAATAGTTTCATCATAAGGTTCGTGTTTTACATTTGGTACTTCAAAACCATTTGGATATTCAAGAATGTCAGTCATAATATGAACCTCATCCATAGTATATGCAGATTCTATACCTCCACCACCAAATTCAAAATTATAACCATTTCCAGGAAAGAGAGCATTTTCAATACTCAGATGAGAATGAAAATGCTTAGAATTATTTCCAACAAAATTTAAGTTAAGTTCTTCACCATCATAATTGACTAAGACATAATTAAAAGAAGGTCCGAGCAATACATCCTGTTCAGGAATTGAAAGAGCTAACGGCTCATCTTCGGGTGTGAATGAATCCAAATAAAACTCAAATACCAAAGAATTACTTTCGGTATCCATTGATGATTCCAACCAAATATCTCTATCTCCATCACTTAAATATCTCTCAAAAAAAATCTGGTCTGCATTTCTCCATGTATCCCCATGAAAAGCTATAAAAAATTCTATACTCCAAGCCTCAGCATCACCCAATTCACCCAAAGCAACGTTCACTTCATCACCTTGCTCAAAATCATATGAATTATTTCCGATTTGTGAAAATAATGAATTATTAAATGCAATAAAAAAAGTAAAAGAAAATATATGAACTAATTTTAAAAAATTTTTAATCATTAAAGTTCCTTAAATGAATTCTAGTTTGGGGGACCTGGTGGCAATTCTAATTCAACATTTGACTCATCATCTGAATCTAACATTCCAGATGAAAAAGCATATCCTGCTCCACCACCTGCAAGAAGAAGTAATAAAAGACCTGTTCTGTTTTTTTTCTTTTTAGGTTCTTTAACTTGCTCTATTGTTTCCTCAACAATTTCTTCTTCAGTAGGTATGCCTGCCAAATCTTTTGATACCAACTCAATTAATCCTAATAAACCTTCAACACCACCTTCAAAATCCCTACTTGAAACCTTACTTATTTCACCTGTTGCAACATCAAACATTCTAACATCAACAGTATAAACTGAACCTAATTTACCAATACTTCCTGAACACATTGCTTCAACACCAAGCAATTTACCAATCTCAACTGCACACTCAGTGGAAGTACAACCTGTTTGTTGGAAGCCCTGCTCATTTAAAATTTCTTCCATTTGACCTCTTTCAACTACTTGAAATGCTCCAACAGAAACCATTTCAGATCTTAATCTATCAGTTAAAGTTGCAGCTTCTAAAGCTGATATACCCTTGCCTTCTAAATCTAAAACAGCAACAGCTGTTTTATCTTGAGAAAATAATGTTGTGGGAAATGAAATGAAAAAAATGAGAAATGAAAGTATTGTACAAATAAATTTTTTAAACATAAACAACCTTTAATTGTAAAAGGAAATGTCAACCTGACCATATCAAAACAACTCTTAACTTTAAGAAAATCATAGAATCATTTCAAGAATAATTAATAAAAATAAAAAATTATTTTACTAATACCATTTTTCTATTTTGAATTTTTAATGAATTGCCTTTTATGTCCGCTATTCTACCAGCGGCTAAATAAACACCACTAGATAAAATATTTCCGAACTGATCTTTACCATCCCAAATGAAAGTATAATAACCAGCAGGTCTATGTTCTTGTGTTGCCAAAGAAACAACTTTTTCACCTAATAGATTATAAATGTCAATGTCAATAATCGCATTATCCATTAAAGAAATATTGAGTGAAGTTTGAGAATTAAATGGATTTGGATAATTTTGAGAAATATTAAATTCATTTGGAAAAAGATCAATTCCCCCATTATTAGCATTTAAAAACTCTCTCTCACCAACAACCAAACGAAGTTTTCTAACTGAATTCACAGAAGCAACATCAAAAAGATAGTCTGATTTCCA
>Ga0066378_10000454_pt1 | contig 17705 bp, 16 predicted proteins | sample Knorr_S23_td_DCM_FD_70947 | JGI IMG/M metagenome (GOLD analysis project Ga0066378, IMG submission 70947) | Marine microbial communities from Southern Atlantic Ocean transect - Knorr_S23_td_DCM_ad_71m_LV_A | ecosystem: Environmental > Aquatic > Marine > Oceanic | place: Southern Atlantic ocean...
AAATGAGGGAGACCTTGTGATGGCCTCTCAATTAATAACTCCTGAAGCAGTAAATTTCATGGTAAAAGAAGCAAGAGGATTAATTTGTGTATCAATGACTGAAGAAAAATCTAAATTTTTAAATTTAGAAACAATGGCAAAAAACAATACCAGTCTCCATGAAACAAATTTTACTGTAAGTGTTGATGCAGCAAAAAATACAACAACTGGTATTTCAACAAAGGATAGATGTGAAACCATTAAAGTTCTGGCAAATAAAACTTCAAAAGCTGATGATCTAGTTCGACCTGGACATATTTTCCCTATAATTAGTAAAGAGGGTGGTACTTTGAGACGAGCTGGTCATACAGAAGCCTCAGTTGATTTAGCAAAAATGGCTGGATTGGAACCATGTGGAGTAATTTGTGAAATTTTATCAGATGATGGATCCATGGCAAGAAAAAAAGAACTTGAAAAGTTTTCAAAAAAACATGATATAAAAATTATATCAATCTCAGATTTAATAAAATTTAGAAGAAGTTCTGAAAAATTAGTCAAGCAAGTTGAAACTGTTGATTTACCAACAAAATATGGAGAATTTAAATTACATTTGTTTAAAGACCTTTTCGACGGTAAGGAACATATTGCCTTATCACATGGTAAAATTAAAAACAATCAAAATATATTGGTTAGAGTTCACTCTGAATGTTTAACTGGAGATGTTTTTCATAGTTTAAGATGTGATTGTGGAGATCAGCTTGAACAAGCAATAAAAAGAATTAGTCAGGAAGGTTCAGGAGTAATTGTTTATTTGAAGCAAGAAGGTCGTGGTATAGGACTAATGCATAAAATAAAAGCATATAAATTACAAGAGCAGGGGTTTGATACAGTTGAAGCAAACGAAAAGCTTGGTTTCCCACCAGATTTAAGAGATTATGGAGTTGGTGCTCAAATTTTATATTCTCTTGGTGTTAGAAATTTGGTTGTTATGACAAATAATCCAATGAAATTAATTGGTTTAGAAGGTCATGGATTAAAAATTGTTGATAGAGTTCCATTGGCAATCAAACCAAATCCAAGAAATAAAACTTATTTAGAAACAAAAAAATCTAAGCTAGGTCATTTAATTGATTAAATAATGATAGCGATAATTAAAAGTAAATTTAATAAAGATATAACTAATGGTTTGTTATTTGGATGTAAAAAAGCATTAATTGAATCAAAGTATGAGGAAGCTTTACTTAAAATTATTGAAGTTCCAGGTGTATTTGAAATTCCAGGAACTGTTGAAAAATTAAAAAATAAAAATTATAATGCGATTATATGTATAGGTGCAATAATAAAAGGTGAAACTGACCATTATCATTATATAAGTGATGCAGTTTCTAATGGTATTATGAATTTATCAACTTATTCTAAAATTCCAATAATTTTTGGTGTTTTAACATGTCAAAATATTGATTATGCTAAAAAAAGATCATCTAAAGATTTGTCAAAAAACAAAGGATACGAAGCAGGTAAAGCCACTATTGAGATGATCAAAGTTTTTAATGAAAACAATTTATCTTGATTATAATGCAACGACCCCGTTAGATCAAAGGGTTCTCGAAAAAATGATTCCATATTTTACTGAAAAATATGGAAATACAGATAGTTACAATCATTTTTTTGGATGGGAATCAAAAGAGGCTTTAGAAAGCTCTAGAGAATTAATTGCAAATTTTATTAATGCAAATCCTAATGAAATAATTTTTACAAGTGGAGCTACTGAGAGTATTAATCTTGGTATCAAGGGTTTTTGTCAAAATAATTCATCTGATAAAAATCATATAATTTCACAGGTTACTGAACACAAAGCTGTTTTAAATACTTTAGAACAAGTTAAAAACTTTGGATGGGAAATTACATTATTACCTGTTAATGAATATGGTATGATAGATTATGATGAATTAATTAATGCAATTACTCCAAAAACTTCATTGGTGGTATTAATGCATGCAAATAATGAAATAGGAACAATTCATGACATAAAAAAAATTGGTCAAATTTGTAAAGACAATAATTTATTTTTTTTTACAGATGTAGCTCAAACATATGGTAAAATTGATTTAGATGTTAATTCTATGAATATAGATTTATTATCAGCATCAGCTCATAAAATATATGGTCCAAAGGGTGTTGGTTTTCTTTATGCTAGAAAAAAAAATAAAGAAATTAATTTATTTCCTCTTATTTCGGGTGGTGGTCAAGAATTTGGAATGAGATCAGGAACAACGCCTGTTCCCTTAATTGTTGGACTTGCAGAGGCATCAAAAATAAGTTTTAATCAATTATTAAAAGAGCAAAAAAAAATTAAATCATTAAGAGATAATTTCTTAAATCAAATAATTCAGCATTTACCCGATACAAAAATTAATGGCTCAGTTGAACAAAGATTAAATAATAATATTAATTTATCGTTTCCAAAAATTGATGCTGAATCATTATTATCTAAGCTTAATACTATTGCATGTTCAACGGGTTCAGCATGTTCATCAAATTTATTAGAATCTAGTTATGTTTTAAAATCTATTGGTTTAGATGAAGAACTTGCATTATCATCGATAAGAGTTTCTTTTGGAAGAAATAATAATAATGATAATATAATTTTTGCTGCAAATGAAATTATAAAAGCTGTAAAAAAAATAAGAAATAATTATTCAATTATTTAAAAAAAAAATATACCCATCTTTATTTTTACTTATTAAGTTTTTAAGTCTCTCAGCTTGCTACCTAAGTTAAATTATTTATTTAATAAGGTTAATAGCCGATACTGCTCTACAGGAAACAGTAGAATCAGCTCCCGATCTCAATATTTTGAGATATACTTTGGAAAGGGACTCATTTTGAATAAAAGAAATATTAATAATAATATATTAGACCAGTACGGAAGAATTTTCGATTATGCGAGAATTTCTGTTAATGAAAAATGTAATTTAAGATGTTTATATTGTATGCCAGAAGATGGAATAAATTTTTTACCAAATGATAAATTGTTAAATCTTAAAGAATTCAAATTTATTATAAAAGTTTTGAGCGAAAGTGGTATTAAGAAAATCAGATTCACAGGTGGAGAGCCATTACTTAATAAAGATATTTTTTCATTAATTGATTATAGTTTTAAAACTGGTGTAAAATCAGTTTATTTAACTACTAATGGTTTATTGTTAAACCAAAAAGCTAAACAACTAAAAGAATCAGGACTAACTGGTATCAATATAAGTTTAGATACTCTTGATCATCAAAAATTCATTCAGATAACTAGAAGGGAAGGACTTGATAAAGTTTTACAGGGTTTAAATCATTCAATTTCATTGGGTTTTAATTCAATTAAGTTAAATGTTGTATTACTTAAAACTTTTAATCAAAATGAAATAAATGATTTCATAGAATTGACTAAGGATAATAATATAACTGTAAGATTTATCGAATTAATGCCTTTTGATTCTCATCAAATATGGAAAACAGGTAATTTTATTGGTATAGATTTAATAGAAAAATTAATTAAATCAAATTATTCCAATTTGGAAATTGCTACAGGATCTAAAACAGAACATAAGATTTATCAAATTACAGGCTATAAGGGTAAGGTTGGAATAATTCCTGCTTTTTCAAGGACATTATGTGATAAATGCAATAGAATTAGAATCACAGCTGATGGGAAATTAAGAAATTGTCTCTATTCGAATAATGAATTTGATTTAAAAAAATTAATTAACAATGGTATTACACATGAAAATCTTGCTTTAGAAATCAAAAAAGTTATGTTTACGAAAGAAAAAGATGGTTGGATTGCTCAAAATAATGGAAAAAAAATTCGAGAGAGTATGACACAAATTGGAGGATAAATTGAAAAAATTTTCTCATTTAGATGAAAATGGAAATGTAAAAATGGTAGACATCTCTGATAAACCAATTACAGAGAGGACTGCTATTTCTTCAGCTAAAATAAAAATAAGTAAAGAAACAATAGAACTAATTAATGATGATAAAATACCAAAAGGAAATGTTTTTTCAATTGCAAAAATAGCTGGCATTCAGGCTGCAAAAAAAACATCAGACCTTATACCTCTATGTCATCAATTAAATATTTCTTGGATTGATATTTCATTTGAAATCCAAAATCACAATATTTTTGTTAAATCATTTGCAAAAACAAAAGAAGCAACTGGTATTGAGATGGAAGTATTGACTGCAACAAGTGTTGCTTGTTTGACAATATATGACATGTGTAAGTCAATTGATAAAAATATTGAAATTTCAGAAATTAAACTTGATAAAAAAACTGGAGGCAAAAATTTATTTGAATATTACAATCCAAAAACTGCTATTTTAACATTATCTGACACACGTAACAAAAAAACTGATTTATCAGGACAAATCTTAAATGAAGGTTTAGAAAAAAATGGCTGTAATATAAAATATTATAAATTAATTCCGGATGATAGAAAAAAATTAGAATTAGAAGTTGAAAATTTATTAAAAAAAGATTTTGATTTAATAGTTACTACAGGTGGAACCGGAGTAGGGCCTAGAGATATAACTATTGAGACAATTAGTCCAATGTTATCTCAAAGATTAAATGGAGTTGAACAGGCTTTACATAATTTTGGTAGAAAAAAAACATCAACTGCTATGTTGTCAAGATTAATAGTTGGAAGAATTAGAAATACTTTTATAATCTGTTTACCAGGAAGCAGTTCTGCAATAAATGATGCATTAAATGTTTTAATGCCTCATTTCCTTCATGTATATCCAATGTCAAAAGGTAAAAAACATTAATTTTGAAAATTTAAATATAATCGCTTTCGTATTTGTTTTCATTTCTACTTTGTATTCTTCTGTAGGTCACGGAGGAGCATCAGGTTATTTAGCAGTATTGTCCTTATTTGCTATTGGCCAAAATGATATCTTTTGGTTGAAATCGAATGTATTAGTTTTAAATATTCTTGTTTCTTCTATTGCTTTGTATAGATTTGGTAGAAAAGGATATTTGAATTTTAATTTTTCGTATCCATTTGTTTTAGGATCTGTTCCATTTGCATATATAGGATCAATTATAGATATACATCACCATATTTATGAAATTTTATTATCAATTACTTTATTTTGGATGTCAATAAAACTTTTATTTTCATTGAAAAATAAAGAAACAAAAATTAATCCCTCTAATTTTTATTTAAGATTTTCTATTGGTTCTTTTATAGGTTTTTTTTCAGGGTTAATAGGAATAGGTGGAGGAGTATTTTTATCTCCGATTTTATTTTTTTTAAGTTGGGAAACTACAAAAAAAATTACTGGAGCTAGTACACTTTTTGTTTTTTCAAATTCAATATCAGGTGTAATAGGATTAAATAGTAGTTCAAATTTTCTCTTAAATCAAAATACCATTCTTTTTTTTGCTTGCGCAGTAATAATTGGTACTATAATTGGCACACAATTTTCATTAAGTTTTGGTTCAAGAAAAAATATTAAGATAATTTTATCTTTTGTTGTATTTCTTGCAGCAATTAAGAGATTTTTAATTTAAAATTAGGAGACAAAGTTGATATCTGTAAACGAAGCAAAAAAAATTATAAACTCAAAAATTTTTACCTTGGGTACTGAAAAGATTAATATCAAAGATTCTATAAATAGAATTTTATCAGAAGATATTTTTGCTAAATTTCCGCATCCAAGATTTGATAATAGTGCTATGGATGGTTTTGCGGTTAAATCAATTGATACTAAAGGCGCTTCAAAAGATTTTCCAGTAAAATTAAATATTAAAGGTACTATATCAGCAGGATTAAATAATTCAAAAAAAATGAATCATTCCGAATGTTATCAAATAATGACAGGTGCTGAAATACCTACAGGAGCTGATGCTGTAGTAATTGTTGAAAATTCAAGTGGATTTACTGATACAAACTTAGTAAATATTTATAAGGAAGTTAAAGTTAACGAAAACATAAGACTCAAAGCTGAAGAAATTAAAAAAAATGCAATAATTTTGGAAAATGGTCAAAAAATAGGACCATATGAGCTTGCGAATGCTACTTCTTTTGGTTACGAAAAAATTTCTGTTTACCAAAAACCAAAAATATCAATATTTACGACAGGAAACGAACTTGTTCTTCCTGGGGCTAAATTGAAATCAGGCCAGATATATAATTCAAATTTATTTTTATTAGTAGAGTTAGCAAAAAATATCGGATTAGATGTAGAGTATGCTGAAATTGTAAAAGATGATGAAGATGAGCTAAAAAATTCCATAATTAATGGATTAAAGAAAAGTGATATAATTATTTCATCGGGTGGAATTTCAATGGGAAAATATGATTTTCTTAAATCAGTCTATGAGGAAATTGGAGTAGAAAAATTGTTTCATAAAATTTCTCAAAAACCTGGAAAACCGATGTTTTGCGGAGTTTCAAATAAAAAATTTATTTTTGGACTTCCTGGTAATCCAATATCGTGTTTAATATGCTTTCTCGAATATATATGGCCGTTAGCTGAAAAAATGATGGGAAATAATTTTGAACATATTTATAAAGAAGCTGAATTGACAAATTCTTTTCCAATTGAAAACAATAAGCATAGATTTTTATTAGGTAAAGTTTTTTTACATAAAAATAAATTATATGCAAGTCCATCAAAAAAAATAGGATCTCATATGTTATCATCAACAATAGATTCAAATGCAATTTTAATGTCAAATCCATGTTTGAATAAATTAGAAAAAGGGGATAAAATTAAATTTAAGTTTTTTCCTTGGATGAATTTATAATGAATATCTCTCCTAAAAAGTTGCAAAAATTAATTTTAGAAAATCCACTTATTAACATAATTGATTTAAGAAATGATAATCAGAAAAAAAATAATCCCTTAAAAAATTTAAAAAGAAGAGATATCAGTTTTGAAAAAATTAAAGATTCAGATTTAAATGATAATACAATTTTAATATGTCAATTTGGAATAGAAACTGAAAAATTTATCATTGAGAAAAAATTAAGCAATGTCTATAATTTGATTGGAGGAGCTGCAGCGTGGAATTATTATATTTCAAAAAAAGAAGATATTTCTCGATATGCGCGTCAATTGGTTTTACCACAAGTTGGTGAAAAAGGTCAAAAGCAAATACTTGAATCAAAGGTTAGCATAATTGGACTTGGTGGACTGGGAACTGTAGTTGCACAATATCTTGTTGGAGCAGGAATTGGGACAATTAAGCTTATAGATGGTGATATTATTTCATTGACAAATTTACATCGTCAGCCAATTTATCCAATTTCTAGTATAGGTGATTCAAAATCAAAAACATTAAAAAAAATTTTATCAGATGTCAATGAAAATTGTAGTTTAATTTCTTATGATGAATACATTGATGATGAAAATATTTCTGAGATTTTGATAGATACGGATATAATTGTTGATGCTACTGATAATATAAATAGTAGATTTATAATTGACAGGTTTTGTAAAAAATCAAAAATTCCATTTGTCTATGGAGCTTTATATAAATTTGAAGGTCAAGTTGCAGTCTTTAATCATAATTCAGGAATAAGTTATTCCGATATTTTCTCTAATAATAAGATTAATGAAAATTGTAATGATATTGGTATATTAGGTATGCTCCCTTCAATTATTGGTAATATACAAAGTTTGGAGGTTTTAAAAATTATCTTAAAAATTAGTCCTAATCTATCAGAAAAATTGTTGATTTATGATGGTTTAAGTCATACAATGGAAAAAATTGAATTAATATAATGTCTATTGAAATTAAAGTTAAATGTTTTGCACATGTTAAAAATGCTATTGGTAAAGATATTATATCATTAAAAATGAAAGAAAATTCTACTTCCGATGATGTAGAAAAAATGATTAGAAAAATGACTAATTCAAAATTAAATAATATTTCTTTCAAAATAGCAGTAAATCAAAAATATGTTAGCTCAAACATTTCACTTAATGATGGTGACGAGGTTGTATTAATATCTCCTGTACAAGGGGGTTGAAAGTGATTCAAGTTGAAATTAATAAAAAAATTATTACTCCATTTGAGGATATTGATTTTTTTGATTTAGGTTCAGAATTAGTTTTTAATGGTCGAGTAAGAAACATTGAAAATAACCAAAAAATTTTAGGTTTGTATTATGAACACTATGAAGAAATGGCTATGAAAGAATTAATTAAACTTAGCAATGAAACATTAGATCGATTTCCAATTAGACATTTATTTTGTAAACATAGAGTTGGTGAGGTTTTATCTGGTGAGGTGTCTTTATTTGTTTTAGTATCTTCATCTCATAGAAAAGAGTCATTTGAAGCATTACAATGGTTTCTTACTAAGTTAAAAAAACAACTACCCATTTGGAAATGGATGATTTTAGAAAATGGAAAAAGAGAATTAGTAAAGTAAAATTTGAAAAATTGTTAGGAATTAAATATGAAAAATAAAATTTTTAAACCATCAATAGAATTTTCAAAAAATTCAAAAATTAAATCAATCGATGATTATAAAAAAATATATAAAAATTCAATACTTAACAAAGAAGATTTTTGGAATGAAAAAGCCAAAAGAATTGAATGGATTCAAAAATGGGATAAAACATATAACTATGATTTTACAAATGGAAATATAAAATGGTTTGAAAATGGAAAATTAAATGTTAGTTATAATTGTTTAGATCGACACGTTAATGCTGGTAATGGTAAAAAAATAGCTATTATTTGGGAAGGTAATAATCCAAATGAACAAAAAACCTTTACGTATTCTGAGCTATTGAAAGAAGTAAAAAAATTTTCAAATGTTTTGAAAAATAATGGAATAAGAAAAGGTGATAGAATTTGTTTGTATTTACAAATGATACCTGAGTTGCCAATTTCAATGTTAGCATGTGCACGTATTGGTGCTATACATTCTGTTGTTTTTGGAGCATTTAGTTCAGATTCATTAAGGGATAGAATCAATGATAGTAATTGTAAAATGTTAATTACTCAAGATTTTGGTGTTAGAGGTAATAAAGAAAATATACCAATGAAAGAAAATGCTGATGTAGCATTGAACAAAACAAAATCAATTAAATCGGTTATTGTTGTCAAAAGAACAGGCTCCAATGTTTCAATGTTATCTACCAGAGATAAATGGTGGAAGAAAGAAATGAATTTGGTTTCTTCTCATTGTCCAATAGAAACAATTGATTCAGAAGACCCTTTATTTATTTTATATACCTCTGGATCTACAGGTAAACCAAAGGGTGTACTTCATTCATCTGGTGGTTACTTAACTTATGCATCATACACTCATGAAATGATATTTGATTATAAACCTGATGATATTTATTGGTGTACTGCAGATATTGGATGGATAACTGGCCACTCCTATATTGTTTATGGTCCCCTTTCAAATTGTGCAACAACAGTTATGTTTGAAGGTGTACCTAATTTTCCTGACTTTGGAAGATTTTGGGAAATTGTTGAAAAATATAAAATAAATCTTTTTTATACAGCACCAACTGCATTAAGAGCTTTAATGAAAGAAGGAAATGATTTTGTAACTAATAAAAATTTATCTTCATTAAGATTATTAGGAACTGTTGGAGAGCCTATAAAGGAACCAGAATGGATGTGGTATCATGAAATAGTTGGAAATAGTAAATGTCCCATAGTAGATACCTGGTGGCAAACTGAAACTGGAGGAATATTAATTTCTCCATTACCAGGTGCAATACCTACTAAACCTGGTTCAGCAACATTGCCATTCTTTGGTATTGAGCCAGTTCTATTAACTCAAGAAGGTGAAGAAATTAAGGGCAATAATGTTTCAGGTTTGTTAGCTATTAAATCTTCATGGCCAGGTCAAATGAGAACGGTATATGGTGATCACAAAAGATTTGTTGAAACATATTTTACAATGTTTCCTGGATATTATTTTACAGGAGACGGAGCAAAAAGAGATAGTGATGGATATTACTGGATTACTGGTCGAGTTGATGATGTATTAAATGTTTCAGGTCATAGAATTGGGACTGCAGAAGTAGAGGGTGCTATTGGCAAAACTAATGGTGTTGCGGAAGCGGCCGTAGTTGGTTTCCCCCATGAAATTAAAGGACAAGGAATTTATTCTTTTGTAACATTAATGACAGGTGTAGAACCTAATGATGAAATAAAAAAAAATATATTGAAATCAGTTGTTAAAGATATTGGACCACATTCAAAGCCTGACAAAATACAATTTACTGAATCATTACCTAAAACAAGATCTGGTAAAATCATGAGAAGAATTTTAAGAAAAATTGCTGAAAATAATGTTGAAGAAATGGGCGATATATCTACTTTAGCTGATCCAAGTGTTGTAAAATCATTAATTGATAATAAAGTATAATGTTTTTATAATTAAACATAATAAAGGAAATAAAATGAAAATAAAAAAAGGTGATCTAATAAGCGACCTTGCTTTACCATCTATTGATGGAAAAAATTTTAAAATACAAGAACATAAAGGAAAAAAAATTTTTCTAACATTTTATCGTTTTGCTGCATGTCCTTTTTGTAATCTTCGTATAAATGAAATTATTAAGAGGTATGATGAGTTGGGAAAAAATTTTTTAGTGGTTGCAGTTTTTGATTCTCCTTTAGATAATTTAATTAAGCATGCTAAAAAACATGATGCTCCTTTTCCAATATTAGCTGATGAAAATTATAAATATTATGAGAAGTATGGTTTAGAAAGATCTTTCTTGAAGTTTCTGAGGGCTGTAATTTTCAAATTTCCAACTTTAATTAAAGCATCTATGAAAGGTTTCATACCTATAGTTTTCAAAGGTTATGTAAATACTTTACCTTCTGATATAATGATTAATTCTAATGGAATTGTTGAAGATGTGTATTATGCTAAAACAGATACTGGTGATCATTTGCCATTTAGTAAAATAAAAAGTTTTTCTGTAAAAGATTAATTGTTTTTGTGCATAATAATTTCACTCATAATACTTAAAGCGATCTCTTCTGGAGATTTTGCATTTAATTTAATTCCTGCGGGAGAGTGAAAATTTGATAATTGTTCCCTAGATAGTTTATTTTCAATTAAATAATTTTTAATTAGTGAAGATTTTTTTTCACTTGCTACTACAGCAACATATGGAACAGAATTTTTAATTGCTTCTAATGCAATTTTGTGGTCGTCCCTATGATGAGTGACAAGAACAAAATAATCTAAATTGTATTTATCATAAGGAATTTTTTTATTCTCATTTATGATAATATCAGATTTCAAAAAATGTTCTTCTTCTATTTTTGATGTTTGAATAATGACTTTAAAACCTAAAGTTTTTGCCATTTTACACAATACTTCAGCTGATCTTCCCATACCTCGAATCATAATAGTTGGGACACTTATTGTAGGTTCTATTAATACAGACATATATCCTCCACATGGAATTCCCATTTCCATTTTATCGCTATTTAAATCTAAGTTTATTATTTTGTTCTTTTTTTCATTAATTGCTTCAGATGCAGATATTCCTATCCTATTTTCTATACAGCCTCCTCCAATGTAACCCATTATTCTTTTTCCTTGTTTATTGTAAAGAGCTTTATCACCAGTTTTACTAGATGATGAACCTTTTATATTAATTACAGTTGCAATGGCGTAAGAAACATCTTTTTTATCAAGTTCAAAAATTTTTTTATTTATTTTATGGTTTTTGTTCATAATCAATTAATTGTTTTTCTGTATCAAAATCTTGAAATATTTCATTTGAATTTATTTCAATGGTTTTTACAAAGTTTGGGTTTTTTTTAATTATTTTTTTAAAACCATTATCCCCTTTTAAATCATGAACATAATGGAAATATTTTTTTGGTAAAATAATTGGATTTCCAATTTGGTTTTTATTTTGTGGGCAAATTATAAAATTCCCATTATGAAATAGAAATTCTCTTTTCATTTCATTTAGAGTTTTTGTAGATATAAAAGGCATATCACCAAGAGAAATTAAAGTTCCATCGAAAACTTCCTCTATTTTTGTTATTCCAGATTTTAATGAAGATGACAACCCAGCAGACCAGTTTTTATTATATACAAAATTTACGTTATAGTTTGATAAACTTTTACAAATCTTATCATTGTCAAATCCAGTAATGATAAAACAAGGTTTAAAATTTGTTTTTAAAATGACTTTGACAACTAACTCTATTATTTTAAAACCATCTATGTTAAACAATAATTTATTTGAATTAATAAATCTAGATGAATTGCCAGCAGCTAATACAATTGATGAAATTTTCATTATTAAATTTAGTTGAAAAAAAATGAATTATTTTATTATCATAATATAGTATTGATGAAATAAAACTCTTAATTTTTAAAAAATATATTTATTTATTAAACTTAATATAAATTAGGGTATAATTATTCTAAAAATGAGAAAACATTTATTCAATTTATTTTTTATTTATTCATTTGTCTTTTTAGGTTGCGAGGACCCTCTAGATTCTGTTGTGACAAAAAAAGACAGTAATGAATTATTTGAATTAACTCTTCAGGCTTCAAACAAAATTGTTAATTCTGAAAATTCTATTGATGTAATGGCCAGAATTAAAAGATTAAAAGATGGTAATTCAGATGTTTCTAATAAAGTATTGGGTGTTTGGGATTTAATATATGATTATCCTGATACTCTCGATAATAAAATATTAGAGATCAGTTATTCTTTTTTTGATGATAAAACTGTATCAAAAGTTGAAACTCACCATTTTGATGTAGTGTCTTTGGGTTCTAAAATTTTGGGAGAATGGTTAGTTACTGAAATTAATGAATCTGGTAATATTATTGATTTATCATCATCGGTTAACAAATATACTTTTAAGAATGATAGTAGTTTAGTTTTTAGTAAAATTGATTCTATTTCCGAAGGTATAGATGTAGGTTTATTTTCAACACCTTTTTTAATTGACATAGATAAAGATGCTGATAAAGATCTTTTTATTGGATGTCAGGATGGAACAATTAAATTTTTTCAAAACACAGGAACAAGTTTAAGCCCAAAATATATTTTTTTAGAAAATTCAGATAATCCTCTTAATGACATAATTGTAAATGGATTTGCAACCCCGACTTTTGTAGATATAGATAATGATAATGATTTTGATTTATTTGTTGGTCAAAGTGATGGTAACATAAGTTTTTTTCAAAATACTGGCTCAAGCACTAACCCTTCTTTTAGTGAATTAACAGGAAACAATAACCCTTTAAACTCTATTAATGTCGGTTATAATGCTTCAGCTAATTTTTTCGATTTTGATGGTGATGATGATATGGATTTAGTAATTGGTGCTTATAATGGAGAAATTAATTTTTATCAAAATATTGGAACTTCGGAATCTGCTAATTTCAATCTAGTAAATAATAGTATTTCTTCAATTAGTGTCAATGCTCATTCAACACCTATTTCTGTAGATATTGATAAAGATGAGGACGTTGATATATTTTTAGGCTCTCAGGATGGGGTAATATCATTTTTTCAAAATCAAGGGGATAATACATTTATTGAAAAAAATGGTGATGAAAATCCATTAAATATTGTAGATATTGGTCAAAATTCATTTCCATTTTTTACTGATATTGATTCTGATGGAGATATGGATTTATACATTGGTGAAGAAGATGGAAATATAAACTATCTTGTTAATATTGGTAGCCCTGAAAGTCCTTCTTTTATCATTGATTCAGAGAATTTGGGTTTTACAAAATCTACTTCAAGAAATGGTGGATGGAATTATAATAATTCTACTAAAGAATTAGAGGTTGCATTTAATGACATTTTAGGAGGAGAGTTAGAAACTGGAATAATTTCATTTGATGGTGATAGTGTTAGAACTCCAATTAATGCTTACATGACTTGGAAAACAGATAATAGAGATGTAATAATGCAAAAGATTGCCCATGTAGATAATTTTAATGTACCTGAAGATTCAATTGTTACAGTTTCAGGTGGTTGGTCTTGGAACTTGAATGATACTACTTTATCAGCAACTATCAATGATATTGAATTATCAGGATCATTGAAATTTGACACACAAGGTTCTGTTGTACCTTTAAATGGTTTTATGTATTGGACAACTAATCAAGAAGGACCTTTAACCTTAAAGAAAAAGAGCAGTGTTAGTTCTGGTAGCAGTTCTTATATGAGACTTTCTCTTGATGCAACGGGTGGAACACTTGATATTCACCATGTAACTTCAACAAGTATTATTTCAGTCATATTGCCTGATTCCTCAAATTCAACTTTTAAAGTTGAGGGATTATTTGTTCCAAGAAGTAGTGAAAAAAGTGGTTTAATATCAGCTAAATTTCAAGATTTATTTGTTAAGATGCCTATCACAATAGTTGATCGTTGATTATGAAAAAAAATATTATTTATATAATTCTACTTTTTTGTCCATTTATGTTGATTGCACAATCAATGAAAAATTTGGAATATCAAGTTTTAAAATTAAGTTATGTAGAGGTTGATAGAGCTTTAGCAATTTTAAAATCTATGGGTTATACTGTAGTTGAGTTTAAAAGTGGAAAAGGAGAATTGGCTGGAGAATATTCTTTTGCTCCATCACCAAGTGGTGGAAAAAATATCAATCAATTGGCTATTCCACCAAATTTACCTGTAATTATAAAAGTTCCAGATACTGAAACAGTCAGTTTGTTAACCCAAGAAAAAGGAAAAAATGCAAAGAAAGGCAAAACCGAACTTGGTTTAGATTTAGCAGGAATACCAATGGTTGGGACAACTGCAGGAGCTCCTCAACAGCAATTATTAATTGGATATAACCCAAATGATTTTGAAAAGGTAGCAAAATTATTAGATTTAATTAATAACAAAATTGATATCCCTGCAGCTCAAATACAATTGGAAGCACTTGTTATTGAAATAGATTCTGATAAACTGAATACTTTAGGAATTGATTTTGGTGCTTCACAAGGTGGTATATCAGGACAATTTCCACCTCCTAATTCAACTACTGGATCTCTCAATCCTTTCACATTAGTTTTTGATCGCACAGTTCTTGGAACAGCAACTGATTTTAATACAAACCTTCAAGCATTAGTGAGTGCAAGTGCAGCAGAAATTTTATCTAGACCTTCTGTATTGGTTCTTGATGGACGACAGGCAAGAATTCAGGTCGGTCAACAAATTCCGATAGTTAAAACTACAAGCACCCAAACTGCTGTTTCAAAGTCAGTTGATTATATCCCTGTAGGTATTGTTTTAAATTTAAGACCTAGAATTAGCCAAGATTTAACTCGAATAACTATTCAAATTGAAACCATTATTACTGAAACTGAAGAAAGATTAGGAGCTTTGGCTACAACCTCAGGTGTCCAAGAAGCACCAGTTATTAATAATAGAAAAGTTCAATCTTTTGTGAGAGTTGCGAATAATACCCCTTTTATTGTTGGTGGACTTATTTCTAGAAAGAAAAGTGAAGTGACTGGAGGAATACCATTTTTATCTACAATTCCATTTTTTGGAAGACTTTTTTCAAGCTCAACTGTTGAAACAATTAGAAAAGAAGTTATTGTTGTAATAAAACCACATATAATTTCAGAGGAGGGAGCAAATTTTAGTAGAGTTGTTCCATTAGATTCTGAAATCTTTAATGCTTTTGGAAATAAATTATTTCAAAATAGTTACAGAGTACAAAATGCTGACGTTTATGATCTTTCTTTTATAGGTGAGAGTCCCATATTTAAAGATATGTTAATTAAATTAAATGCTGAGTCTGAAATTAACAAAACATTAAAAGTAACTCAACCATATAAAGGTTTGCTTGAGGGTGAAATTCCTGGCGAGGATATTTTAGTCAGAAGAATGCTATACGATATAATTGAAAGACAGAATTACTATAAATATATTAATCCTGAGCAAGTAATTTTTTTCAAAGATAGTCCAAGCGATCCTGCTGGTTTTGAGGTAAATGGATTGAAAACATACATTGAACAATTGAAAAAAAACAATGCTTTGAAATTAACTTTTTCAGTAAAAGAAAAAGCCTCTTCCCAAAAACCGTTTGTGAGACCTACAGCTTCTGTGAATTATATAGAAGCATCCAAATCTTTTAAATACAAAAAAGAACTTGAAGAAAGTAATTTATATGGTAAAACAAGTGAAGATGATATTTTTTCAATTATCATTCAAGAATCAAAACATGAAAGAAGATTGTATGAGACTTTAATTTTAAGAAAGGTATTAGAAATTAATCCCGATTTAAAATTGTCAATTAATTCTTTTAAACCTGGAATTGAAATATTATTTCCTTCACCAGAAGTTTTAGAAAGTGATTCCCATGTAGTAGATAGAGAAATAGCTAAATATTTTTCTGAAGTAAATAATTATTATGGAATGTTTGAAAAAACTTTTAATAGAAAAACATCTGGAGTTGTAAAATTGATAAATGATTAATTTTTTATCTTAATAATTTTATGAAATTCATCTCTACTTTTTTTTTACTTTTTTTAATTAATTTTACTCCATCAAATATTTATTGTCAGTCTAGAGAAGATTTGCGTAGAGAACTTTTAAATGTTTATAGAGATTTAGAGCAACAAATTGATGATGAAATCGATTTATTAGTTTTGACTATAAATGAATCTTTAAATGAAATAAAATATTTGAGAGAAAATGCTAAAAGAATTGAATCAGAAGCTGACTCTATGGATCAAAGAAATAATATGACCATCAAAAAAATTAATACTGATTTAGATAGTTTAGTATTAGATACAAACAAAAATATAGATCAGCTACAGTTAATGGGAAATCAACTAATTAATTATTCTGATAGTTTAAGAATAATTACAGACTATAATATTGAAGAAATTAAAAAAAGAATTAAAGATATAGGTTATCAAAACAAATATATTTATAATCAAAAAAAAATAGAATCAAAAGAAATATTAGATAATGCAAAAAAATTAAATGCAAATATTAAAAAAGATTCTGAAATAAGTAATCTTAAAGAACATTTAAATTTTATTAAAGATAGAATTCAGGAACTAGAGGATGATTAATTCAAAATTTGTGATATAAATCATTGTTTGTTGGACTTTACTGAATTAACTTATTCACATATCTCTTTTTTAAATTTGTAATTGTAAACTTATTATAATAGGAGCTGAATATGAAAAATATGATAAAAATGGCATTGGTATCATTTACACTTCTAAGTGTAATGATAGCTGATGGTCATTTACCAGGTGAGAATCATCATGATGGTGGTCCTCATCATTCTGCAATTCCTAAAGATCAAATTACTATAGTTGATGGTGAAATAATTTTGACCCATCACAAATTTGGTCCTAATGGATCTATTGAGGAATCTCATGAGGTTGTAATATACCTATACCCCGAAGATCCTCAAGCAGATATGGAAAATATGAATGAAATGGATCAAGAAACACCTCATGGTTTCTGGCAAGAGGCTACAGATAATGAAGATATGCAACCTCCATGGTCAGACCCAATGGAAATTGATCAATTTAGTATTGATGAACACGGAAATTTAATATTGTCTCATGATGGTGAAGATTTGATTGTAAACTTGATACCTATGATGCATCATGGCGGCCCACATGATGGCCCACATGATGGACCACATGATGGCGAAATGATGCCTCCAATGGAGGGTAATATGCCTCCAACAGGTGGTGA